>MDTA01103803.1_pt1 | contig 208244 bp, 180 predicted proteins | sample 811151 | NCBI WGS metagenome assembly MDTA01 (sample SAMN05326648, study PRJNA326480) | marine metagenome | isolation source: seawater | place: Indian Ocean: South | collected 2010 | reverse complement strand
CAGAGTAGGGAACGAAGAGCCATTCCGTCGGATGAAGAGGTGCAGCAACGCGTTCCCAAAGGGGTTACATTCATTCCGAATCTTGTTTATCGAGAAGGACATGATCGGTGGAAGCTTGATCTCGCAATGCCGAGCAATCTTGGGAATGAACCGAGACCGGCGATTGTATTCATCCATGGCGGTGGTTGGCAAAATGGTGATAAGCGTGCTTCTGGTTTTTTAAACCCTGCACTGAGCTATGCTGAAAAGGGGTATGTATGCATCACTACCAACTACCGTCTAACGACCAGGGAACGTTGGCGAATAGACCATTGTATAGCGGATGTGAAAAACGCTGTAAGATGGTTAAGGGCAAACGCTGACAAATACAATATAGACCCGACTCGCATTGGTGCCACTGGCAATTCAGCTGGAGCTCATCTTTCTGTCATGCTTGGCATCTGTCCTCCGCAGGCTGGTATGGAGGGTAATGGTCCCTACAGCGATTACTCGAGTACTGTGCAGGCCGTTGTGGCAAGTGCTACGCCAACCAGTTTTCTCATACCGATGAGTGAGCGAGGGCGGGAGCGTTTTGAAGAGTTGGAGACATCAGCAGATCTAGGTATGGAAGAGCTACGCAAAAGAATCTCGCCGATAACTTACGTTTCGGTCGACAGTCCACCCTTCTTGCTTTTCCACGAGGAATCTGACCGTACTGTTGGCATTTATCATTCGGATACCTTTGTCCAGGCTTTGCGGGAGGCGGGTGCCAAAGACGTCAATTATGTGCTCTTTGGCGATGGCACGGGTCATGGAACTTTTAGGCAAAACATCGACCTGACGGAGCCAATGAGGGAAGCTTTCTTTGCGAGAGTGTTGAAACACGGTCAGTGATGGAAAACAGACTAGGTTTCAGGTACTATTAGTATAAGTAGCTGTACACAAAATGTGTCGCGCAATTAGTCAAAAGTCCTCATTGTGCGTAGGCCGTGGAATCTTCCGGACAAATTCTGTACTAAGACTACGCTAAGGGCTTCTTGTGAAGGTCTTTCAAAACGCTCTGTGCGGAAGTAGCAGTTGCCCTTTTTGGAGCTAGGGGAGTATTGTTCCGTAGTGGCTGATCTCGTTGTTTTATCGGCATGCAATGCCTTCTAAAATGAGTAGGTATCCGCAAATTTTGTGAGGGAATCAAACCCCATGGTTTTAACGCAGATCGCAAAATTGCCATTCGATGGCAAAATGGTCTGGAAGATTAGCCGAGGAGGGAAAAGGGAAATAGAATTAAGAGGGTTAAGCATAAATTCTAAACAAAAGTAGGGCTGAGTTTTGGAGTACCGAATGCAACGGGATTCAACGGGGCAAAGAAGTTTAGCACTCTACACCAACTGCGAGACTCCGAGCATTTCTGTAAATTTTTTTCAAACCGGCGTTGATGGGCGGGACGCACTAAATAATTGAGGTCGAGATGGAGGAACTTTTGGAAATGAGCAAGAGAAAGAAAAAGGAACCTGTTGATCAAAACTTAAGGTTCTAGCTGTGGAGCGTTAATTGAAGCACATGGCCGACATTTCTTTCTGGGGCAGTGAATGGATTCCCACCCAATTCTTCGGTTCTGCAAATCATAGGGCTAGGCCGGTCCAACCCAGAGTAGGGCTGTTCGTTTCTTTACTATATCATCTACAATGAATATTTCTCTTTCGTCAGTGGTATTAAAGGGCCCCGTGTAGTTTTTTGCGTATCTAAAATTCGCTTATCTGGTTTCAGCGATAAATCCAACTTCAATTTCAGTCAGGGTTGGCCCGAGCAGCAGTTTTGCGATAGAAAGTTTTTCGAGTTTTGGCTTCTCTTTAGGCTTTCCAGGAATGGGCTATAACGGTTGGAGGGTCCTCTTAGTAAATTTCAATGCTTTTGTATGGAGGTGTGGGAATCCATATTCCAGATATAAATTTTAGAAAGGGAAGAAGCTAAAAAATACCAGCATTTACCATTTTGCATTAGCCCGATTTTGCTGAAGCACGCACAAATACATTCAAACCGCTTATAAGCAGTGCTCACATTTTTTTGGGGGTTGGAGTTAAAGACTCCGCGTTTTGGGTAAGGTGATTTTGGCAAAAAAATAATCCTACTGCTGTAGGATTAACTAATTTAGGAAACTAAAAATAGGGTAGCCATTGAGGCTACCCTTAAAATTTGGATTCGGTTCTTTTACGGTCTACGGATTGAAATCCATACGCTGCGTCACTCGGACAGCCACAGGTTTACCTCCTTTTTGAGCAGGGGACCATTTGGATCTCATGATCGACTCGATCGCGGGTTGATTAAACTCGCGGTGAGAGGACTTCATCACCCTAGGTCGGAGGACTTTACCCGAAGCATCGATGACCCACTCAAGCTGTACCCAGCCACCGATTTTCGCCTGTTTCAGGGAGTAGGGATAATTGGGGTCGACTTGGAAAAGGGCTCTCGGGAGTTTGTCTACATCCCGGAGGTCGAAAATTTCCATATCTCCCAAGGCGTCTATGCCTGCATCGAAATCGCCAAAACCGAAGTCACCCATAGCATTTCCTGAACCTGGGTTCAATGCCATTTCCAGCTGGCTGAGAGTCATGGGGGGAGGAGGCTCTTCAACTTCCGGCTTTTCGAGCTCTTTATCCTCTTCGGGGGGAGGGGGGAGGTCTTCAGGCGGCGGCGGCGGCGGTGCTTCGCTAGCGTCGCTTGTTGACACTTGTTTTGTGTCCATGTTAATTTGCCCGAGAATATGCATCATCGGGAGAACAAAGAAGATAAGTGCCGTGAATAAGAGTCCAAGGATCAAATTCGCGAAGGGGTTTCCGTCTTGGTTGGATGATTGGTAATTGGTGCTCATAACGAGAAATTGGGTCTTGGACTCACTTAACCGGTCGCTTTGTGGCTAAATTGTTGCAGGGTTATGCTCTCAAGGCGAACGAGGAAACTTTCATAATCGATGATTTTCTGCCGCAAAAAATATATTACGAAGTATCCGGGAATCGCAAGGCAGAGACCCATTTGAGTCGTGATCAGGGCTTCGTGGATACCGCTTGCGACTACATTGGTGGTGCTTTCGGAGCCGCCGAGTGAAATCCCGTAGAAGGTCGTTAGCATCCCTAGAACCGTTCCAAGCAGACCCATGAGCGGGGCCGCGTTTACCAAGATTGTCAGCATTGTGATATTCTGGTTCAGGCGCGGCATTTCGGCTGTTCGGATTTCGGAAAAACGATTTTGGATATCATTCAAATTTTCCACGCCATCTTGGGAATATCGAATGATCTCGCCGACTTGGCCCTCGGCCTTATCCGAATTCTGCACCCATTGTTCGCAATCCTTGATAGATACTTTGCTGAAGTGGCCTCTTAGAAAGAAAAGAAACAACCGGGCAGCTACGTAAAAGGCTAAGAGTCCCAGTATGAAAAGAGGAATCATAATCCAGCCACCGGATGACAGAATTTCTATCGCTTGATCTAGATAAGGTTTTTCTTTCATTGAGGTAAAAAAAGTAGGTTGTGGCGTGCAAAATCTAACGGGAATTCCGTCCTCTGAATCGCCTATTCAATACGATGCCAGTGAAGAAATTGTGAAATAGGCTTTCGCTTATCGAGTCAAGCGTATCCCCATGAATTTATACGATGAGTTCGGGGAAGGAGATTAAAGCGAACGTTTAAAAACGAGAATATATTACAGTTGTAGGAATAATCAGTAACATTTCAGTGAATTTAAGAAGCGGTCGGTGCAAAGCGTGCACAGGAGGATGGTGCATAAATTCCGAAGCGATCTACTGTCGCCGGTTTCATCCTAGTTCCAGTACCTCGCGGAACTAACCAGGCAGGAAATTTTTTTGAATTGCGATGAACCTAGTTTTTGGATTCTTTTCCCAAACAGACGCAGCATTTCGGTGCCGTTTAGACTCGGAAGTAATAGGTAAAAAATAACGGTTTAGGGTTTTTCATCTTAACAAAGCTTGAGACCTTCTGTTCCGTTGAAGGCTTTCCCTACCACGGAGGAACCGGGAACGCGATGGGCCATGCTGCTAACTAGGTCCCATAGCATTATCTGGTCTTCAATCACAAAATCCTCGTTTGGGCTGTATTTTATTTCGGCAAAGAGCCGCCACTTGCCCAACCAAGAGAGGGGTTTATTTTGTTATGGTCGGCTAATTAAGCTCGAAGATCAAGCGAGCCCGTCATTATTAATATGGTGGATGTTGTAGGCATCGCTGCCTTGACGAAAGCGAAATTCGGATAAGGAGTGGTGATAAAGCGGGTTCGTTCAAGTGTTTCATGGAGCAACCTTTTTTGCGAAGACTAGAACGTATCAATTTTTCAGAAAGGGTTCTGCTTTGGTTTTGAGTGAAGGAAGGCGTCTGACTTCTCGGTCTTGAAACAGAGTGTATTTCTGGTCATTGACGGTTTATTTACTGAAGGATGTTCTCTAAGGGTAAAAAAAATCAGCTTTTTGCCAATACTAGGCTGTTTAGGTTTGCTTCAAGTGAATATCAGGGTATCGAGAAAGTTCTATGGCTAAGAGTTCATCAAATAAAAAGCCCAATGCGGCATTCATGAAACCCGTTACTCCAGATGCGGCTCTCGCAGCAGTTGTTGGGGCAGCGCCACTTCCCCGAACTGAATTAACAAAAAAGCTCTGGGAATACATCAAGTCGAACGATTTGCAGAACCCCTCGAATCGTCGAGAAATAATCGCCGACGCTAATTTGAAGAAGGTATTCGACGGTAAGGACAAGGTTTCTATGTTCGAGATGACGAAACTAGTCTCTGGGCACGTATCCAGCTAGTTGGTTACACGTTTCGTAATTTAATGAGCCCAAAGCCGAAAGGCTTTGGGCTTTTTTTAGTATTCAACGACAAATTTCAGTTAGGGGCTCAATCTAGTATTTCTGAATATTCGGTTCGCTGACGTTACTCTCAATTGAACAGGGTGCGATGAATTCAGCAACAACGGGAAGATAATCGGAGGCAGAACTCTGTATAACCCTGGCTTTTCTGACTCCGAATGGTTTTGGCAAGAAAATGAAACCCAAGTCTCTTGAAGGGAAGTGAGTCGGTTACGTACGCTTGTTCTGAGGATCAAAGGTGTAGTGTGCGTTCTCGGCAGAGCGTATCAGGAACTGGCACCATTAATCTTGCCCAACATGGGATGAATTTTTGTCAACTAAACATAGGTACATATGACCTAAGTTATATTTCTGTTTTAATAGACACAAGCCACACTCTAGTTATTGAATATGTTCGTGACGCAGGCCCCGCTGCAGTCACTCCTTGGAGCAGGTGTATTTGCACTAGCTGCTGCTATGCCAAGAATACTACAGGAAGTAACCTTCAGAAGTCCTTTGAGACAACATTCTTCGGGGGCAGCTATCTTAAGTATGCGATCAAAGAACTAATCTAATCGCGATCCACTGAAGCTGATGTTACGCTGACCACTAAGCTCTCCCTCAATGTCATCTCCATCAATGAAAGCTTTGAGATCAAAAGAATAACCAATAATGGTAAAATTAGCAGTTACAGAGCCATCAGATTCAAGGACTACGTTTTTGAGTGGTGCCTCGCCTGTTGGAGTAATTACCACACCCGAAAATCCTTCCCTCGCTTCATTGAACCGTAGTTCCGAATTCTCTTCCGCTCCTCGCCACGGGTTAACATATTTAATGAGGAAATTGCCGCCGAGCGGTTCTTCGTCCGCTTCGAGGATTCGGGCTGATTGAGGCTCAGCTACTTCATGTACAGTCCGACAGCCAGCGAATATGAGGCAACCGAGGGCGAGTAGGATGGTAATTGGTCCCATTGAATAACCGAAACAGAGAATGCCTCATAGGGCGACAATTTTTTCTTGGGCTAGCTTATGCATAATAATTGCGATACGAACCGCCCCATGACCCCTCCCAGTTGGGGTGCTTCGGTAAGATCAGCTGTTGCATAAGACCGACATCAGAGTACTGGCAGAATGCCTTTAGTAGCAGCTATTCGGCAGTTTGCATTTATTTTATCGCTTAATTATATAAAATCTAGCGTCATTTTAATCTAATGTATTTTGATGATTGACCGTCTTATGTCTACAAACATCTCCAAGGTACCAGTGTTAAACCGCTGGTGCTAGTGCCGGTTGAAGGTGCTCAGTGACCTGATTGTGAGTACGGATACAACCGCAATTCGTAGATAATACCGCTGAGAGTCTGCAGATGCATTACTCAAACTTAATTCCGTATCGGTCTATTGATGCACCATCTAGCTCCCTTAGGTTGGAGTAGCCATTGAGAAGGTCGATCTTCGCCTGTAGCTCGTCAACCTTAGACTCATCCATTCTTTGTTGGGCTTCAAGAACTCGTCTTCCAGTGCTAAGGCCTGCGTCGAACTTAGCCTTCTCCATCTCGAATTCCTCAGCGCTTAAGCTTGTAGCTAATTCCTTAATACTAATTCCATCGATTGCTGTGGTTACGTTTCGAACTGCGATTCGAGTGTCCCGAAAAAGGCGTTGCCTCTCGCGAGAGGCGCGGGCGTCTTCCGTGTCCAGCTGTATTTGGGCTTTGATGTAATTGGCCTTTTTTTCATTTAAGCCCCAGGGAATGTCTAGGGATAGCGACCACTGCCAATTAAAGCTTTCCATCTCGGTGACATCGTCGTAGGCCCCTTTGAGATTGCTTTCAAGTCCGGTAAGGGAATAGTCTCCGTTCAAGTTAAGGGATGGAAGCCGATTTCTTTTGGCTCGTCTAAGTTCAACTTCCCTTTGGATTCTTTGGTTTAGTAGTGTGAGATAGCGAGGGGCATTATCAATGACCTTGGAGTACGTATTTTCCAAATCTGGAGCTGTAGGATTTGCAACGTCCGGAGCCTCTACGGTGATTTCCTTGCTAATCAGTGAGTCTTCACCAAGGATGGTCAGTAGGTTGTCCCTGGCGTCCTCCAACGACTTCTCGGCTCGCAACAGGCGATCGGTCGCATTGGCAACACCGACCTCCGCCTGCAAAACATCGAGACTGGTTGCTATTCCGGTTTCCATCTTCATCATATTTTCCCTTAGAAGGGTTTCAGCCAGTTCGAGGGCTGCCTGACGTACCTCCAGTTGCTCTTGGGAAAAAGCGAGTGAGTGATACGCAACTTCCGTGTCATTGATAATTCTTAGAACGGTGGCTTGAAAGGCGTATTTTGATTGTTCGAGCGACAGAAGAGAAAGCCTTTTTCTCGCTTTGGCTACAGCCGGCCCATAGCCGCTGAGCAATGGCTGGCGAATGCTTAGAGTAGTGCTCGCATTGTAGCTTGGGTTGATCGTGCTATTTGTTGAATTAGAGAATCTTCGATTTAATCGTGTGCTCAGTGAGAGCGTTCCTCCACTGATAAAACCTTTGGAGACGGTGGCTCGCGTGCTTTGGGCATTGGATTGAGGCTGGGCAGCACCGTCGAGTCTGTCGCCAGATCGGACTTGGGTATTAAAGCTATCGGAAGTGGTAATACCAAAAGAGGGCTCAAACTCGGCTTTGGCAATTTCTACATCTTGTGCGGCTCTTCTAGTCGTGTTTTGGCTAATTCGAATATCAAAATTCCTGTTGAGGGCGATTTGGATGCACTCTTCGACTGTTAGCATTTCACCAATAGCTACGCCGGAACTGAAAGAAATAGCTCCTATTGAGGCCGCGATCCTAAAAAATCGTCCCTTGGCCTTTTGATTAACAGAGTTGGAATGTATCATGTGTGCTCTTTGATTAGTGCTGAGGCTTCTGGTTTCGACTTGAGTATAAGACTGAAGACAGCGACGAAGGCTAGTAGAACAACGACTACCCAGTATCCGTCAGCCACTCTTGTCGTTCCCGTAAATAGGTTTGCGGCTTCAGTGGTCTGAAACATGGCCCCGATCCCTTTAATTGTGAAGACCCATCCAGCATGAAGGGCGACATTTGCCCATAGGTTGTTTGTGATTAAGAACGCTTGATGCAGAACAACGCCCACGAGGAAAATCGCAGAGAGGTAAGTAAAATCGAAATGTGTCACTAGTGCAGCTATTGTGCTGAACGCGATGTTTAATCCGTCTGCAAATCCAATGTCAATTGGAGGTACCGATTCTAGTGAGGTGGAGGAAGCCTTGAAATGAAGAATTGCGAAGAAAACTGAGGAGGCGATCATAGCTGGAATGGGTTTCATTGCCGTATAAAACATTCTGAATACAAGTCCTCGAAATACGATTTCCTCGAATAGCCCAATAAGTAATCCGGCTAATATTGCATTGTCTAGATTGGATAGAAATCCTCCAATTGCCAACTCTGGTTTCAGCTCAATCGCATTGAGGGCGTATGTGCCTGCGTAAATGAGCAAGATCATGCAAAAACCATATATAAACCATTTTGTTGCCGTGCTAGCGAATGGTCTGGTGAAGCCGACTGCTTTGAAAGAAGTGATACGGCATTGCCAGAACAAATAGGGGAGGAGGCATAATACGCAGAGCCATCGTGCTCGATCAAAATATTTTGGATACGGCTTGTTTGCCAAGTACCCGTTTGCCTCTGGGTCGAAGTAATGAACAATGTGCCAAGCTATAAGACTGACAAATACTGCGGATACGAGTGATCCGAAGTAGAGCAGTGCGAGTAGCCAGAGTCCTTTAGGTGAGTATTCTCGTACGGATAGTCCGTATAGGGTGTGTCGCTCGTTGCGGATCATGGTTGCATGTATGGGACGCTAAGCTCGTTGTAATGAAAAGACATATGTTCTTACACACACGAATCGGGAGTAAGCTGCGTCTTTGTTTCTTGTCGTTTCTCGTATACTCCTTTTCCACGGAGCTTGTATACTTGAAATTCGACTGACTTCGCTTCGGAAGCGGACGGTTTTTCTCAGAACTTTAGTTTGAGGAGCGGATAGCTGATGAAATTTCTCGATCGCCTGCCCGCACCTCAGGCATTTTGCCTTTGCTTTTGAGTCTTTCTCGACGCGAATCTCGACCTCTTCGTGACAGAGTTTGCAGCGGCCAGAATTAGGTCTGAATCGCAGCAGCGGCATAATTTGGTGTATTGCTAGTTTGCAGTTGCGAGACCGCTTCGTGCAAGCTCATCGTTTGTCACTTTGCTAAGATATTGAGAAACCGAATACTGGGAGTAATTGCTCTTAAGTGCTTCCATGCGAGTCGTATATTCTTCATCTTCGCTTGTGACTTCAGGAATCTCTTTTTTAGTGACTTGGACGATGTACGCCTTGTCCTCACGGATGGTCGCGTCGGAGACGCCATCCTTTTCTAGTTCCGAAGCCGAGAAAATTAGTCCAGCATCGAGACCTTCAACGGTGTCACGTCGTTTGAATTCGTTGTATTCTGAAACTGTTAGTCCCCTTGCCTCAGCTTCAGCTATGAAGGAGTCCGGATCAACTGCCTTCAAGGCGTCAGCGAGTTCTTGCCCTTTGCTGGACCCAAGACGACGTGCTTCGTCCTCCGCATAATCCTCTCGAACTCGGGGCTCTACAGTTTTGAAACTCGGAACGAACTCTTCGTTCTCACTTTCAAGGTAGATTACGAAAGTGGAATCTCCTTCAATCACAGGCTGGGAGTATATATGATTTTCAGTTAGCTGGAAGGACAGGGCGATAAGGTTTTGACTCCAGTTCAATCCGATGGGAGTTTCGTTCCGAGCGAATGGTGTGGTTCGTTTTATCTGGTAGCCTCGCTTCTCTATAAGGGCCTCGATTTGTTCGATAGAAAGAGAATCGGTAGTGCCTAAGGCATTATCGGCTTCCACAAGGGATAGGGCGAGATTCTCAGCCTTTGTTTGCCCGATTTTTTTGGCTTCCTCTAGCTTGAAATCGAACTCAACTTGGTCACGGGAATCTAAAAAGGTAGCTGGCTCCGTTATGGGTGCAGGAGGCTCAGCTTCGGGGTCTTCGCTTGGAGGAGCTTCGACCGTCTTTGTATATTTATTACTATTGCGAGCAAAGTAGTCTAGAAGGTTCTCCTCAGTGACTTCCACTTCCGCGATGTGACTAAGGGCTGCAAACTCGACGAACGAAATCGTGCGACGGGTGGGGGATGCGTAACGAAAGCTGTTCTGGACGTAGAATGCTTCCAACTTCTCCTCGGAATAGTCGATTTCAGGGGAGAAGTTAGCAAAGTCGTACTCGGCGACATTAACGGACCAGACGGTCTGGTCGAGAACGAGATCCTGAATGACTTCAGACTCTAAAACGAAACCCGGACTTGAGAGTCCATCGAATACCTTGTTCACGCGATAATCATCGGCAATAATCGAAGAGAGGGCTCCTTCCGATATATTCCCTGAGGCCCGAATCTCGTCACGAAACCGTTGATAGGCTTCGCGGCTGAAAGTCTGGTCGGGGCCTTGGAACATGCCCAGCTGTTGGATGTGCTCTGTCAATTGTTCGGAATTCGGACCGGGAATGTTATGAAGATCGGCCAAGTGAAGGGCTGCAGCCCGATTGAAAGCATACTGCGTGAGTTGGTCCTGATTCAGTGGCGCTCCTGTGATTAAGGCACTGAAGTAGGCTGCATTAAAAAACTCCTGCCTTTGCGAATCAGTTGAGAATTCGTTTCCAAAAAAATGGACACTCCGATCTTGGTTTCGTCCATCTCCGATTCCCGGTGCCGCCCCTATCGTAAAGACGAATGCGACAATTATCACTGCCAGGAGAACGATGAAGAGAACACGAAAGTGTTTTTGGAAATTGGTTTGGAGCCAGGAAATCATTTTAGTACGTCGTTAAAGGAACGGGTAAGTTAGGATTGGGCCTTCCTCTGTCAATGGACAAAACGCCAATGTTCTTACCGAAACGATCGAGCGGATAGGTCTTGGTTACTTGAAAAAGTAGGACAATCCTGAGGAGCACATCTGCTACACCAAAAAGGATATAGAGCGTTCGTGCTATTTGGATTGCGTTGGCCGTTTTCAGCAGATCGTAATCGAGGAAGGCCATCGTGACAGTGCTTCCCAGCGCCAAAAGGGTGGTGAAGCGAAGGCCAAGAAAAGATGATTGACTCCATTTTTCGACTGGGGACTTGACGTTTAGATCATCGCCTTCGCACCCCTCAGCTTGGAACAGCTTGGTTTGGACTGAAATGCTCGCTTTCTCAACTCCCAATTCAGATCGCTTAGAGTTTTTATCCGATGCTTTCTGCTCTTCGGTTTTCTCAAGCTCGGCTCGTAGGGTTAGCTTTTTTCTGGAGAAACAAGACGTCCATCAGTTCCCCGCTTTCCTTGATTGTAATCCACTCTTCCTTGTCGATGTCGTAGACATAGGCTCTTGTCCAGCTTGCCCGCTTTGATATAGGAAGAGATATGGTCGAGCTTGCTGGGAATACTAGCCTCTTAGTCACCCTCCCTTCTAACATAGCACTTGAGTGTCAATAGGCATTCGGGCTTAGGAGGCGTGCGACTTGAGTGAAAATTCAAGGAAAGGGGAGTGGGATTTCCTGCAAATGGGATCAAGGATTGGCGGTATCCGCTTTTCCGGTTTAATTCGATTGTTTTTTGCGAAAATCGAGGACGCTAAACCGGTTTAATTTGATTTGGTCATTTGGTATCCTAGGTCTACATGCGTTCCAGGGTCCTAATACCCAGAATTGAAAGACCGATTTTTAATGCAAGCAATGTACGTGAGCAGAGGATCAGGCGCCTTGATTGGACGCCTTCTTCCTCCACAATCACTTTGTTCGCACTGTAAAATGCACTGAAGGTACCTGCCAGCTCGTGGAGGTAAAGGCATAGAATATGAGGACGAAGGGTCTCGATCGTTGTCTGAAGGGCACCAACGAATTCTACAATTTTTCGGGCCAGCGCAATCTCCTCATCGGTTTCGAATGTAGATGCTCGTTTTTCAAGACCCTCCTTCTGGGGTCCCTCAAGCTTTTTAAAAATGCTTTGTATTCGAGCAGTCGCATAAAGTAAATAAGGAGCTGTATTGCCATCAAAAGAAAGAAGCTTGTCCCATGAGAAAACATAGTCGCTGGTCCGGTTAGGTGAAAGGTCTGCGTATTTTATCGCACCCACTCCAACGGTCTGGGCGATATGCTCGAGTTCAGCGTTGCTTAGTTCTGGATTCTTTTCTTTGACAACCGCGAAGGCCCTCTCGATCGCTTCGGCAATCAGATCCTTAAGACGAATGGGATCGCCGGAACGGGATTTAATGGGCTTGCCATCTTTCCCCGTAATTTTCCCGAACATGACATGATTGAATATCGGACGTTCCCGCCCGGTCCGCTCAAACCACTTTGCTGTCGTTAGATCCAGTTGCTCGAAATGGTCTTTTTGACGATCATCTGTCACGATTACGATACGGGTTGCATTAAAGTGTTCGTGGCGATAAAGCATGGCAGCCAAATCGGTAGACGCGTAGTTACTCGCTCCATCGGATTTGCGTATAATGAAGGGCTGTTTCGCATATCGCTTGTGCTCTGTGTGAAAAACGACCAGTGCACCTTTGCTTTCTTCTGCGAGGTCTGAATCAGATAGCTCGTCGTAGACCTGTTGTACCTTGTCGTGGTAGAAACTTTCGCCAAGGTAGCAGTCGAAGGTTACATCGAGTTGGTTATATACCTCTTTGAGACCGGCGATGCTTAGCTCGTTTACTTTTTCCCACAAAGCCATTGCTCCGGGATCCTTTGCTTGGAGTTTAACGAGCTCTTCGCGGCATTCGTTGAGAACAGCCTCGTCCTCTCCGGCGAGCTCGCTTCCGAGCTTGTAGAGGCGTTCGAGCTCTCCGAGGGGATCTTCGGTCAGGGCACTCTCAACTACGTGCCGTTTGTAGGCAAAGAAGAGTTTTCCATACGGCGTTCCCCAATCGCCAATATGGTTGTCCCTGGTAACTTTGGCTCCACAAAACTCCAGCAGTCGGCAGATCGCTTCTCCGATGACGACCGAGCGAAGATGGCCAACATGCATTTGCTTGGCAGTGTTCGGTGATCCATAGTCGACGACCACGTGTTCACCAGGATAGAAACGGGAGGCAGATTCTTTAAAATCGGATTCAGTCGCGAACGCAGCCAACCAGTCGGAATAAAACTGGGGCTTGAACTTAAAATTGATGAAACCAGGTCCTGCGATACTCAGTTGAGCCACGGAGGTCAGTGAGTTATCCCTTTCAAGGGCTATAACCAGTTTTTGAGCAACTTCGCGAGGATTCATTTTCAGCCGTTTTGCGTAAGGCAGGGCACCATTGACTTGAAAGTCGCCAAAACGGGGATCCGCAGGTCTAACGTCGGCGGAGAACATCTTCGTATCCAAACCTGCGGCACAAGCAGCGACATTGGTGCTGCATTCTAGTTTTTTTTTGACATCAAACCATTCGTACATTGGAAGGAGGTATAAATCGGTGTTGTATTGTGCGAGCAAGCTTCGAATGGAGTACCGAAGCAAAAGTGGTTTCGTTAGGTTACTACGCTGAAAGGAGACATTCGCCAATCACGGACTTTGTGTTAGCTAAATAGATAAGCGTTCATCTTAGGGAATTGGGCGAATTCGGGGTCTTGACACGTGTGGCATAATAGCGACTTCAAAATTGGATGGGGCTCGGGCTAAGCGCACTTTGTGATAAGTTTTATCCTCGATTTCGTCAGATTTGAAAACGTGTTGTGCGACTTGGTATGCTTGAGCAAAACTCCTGCAAACCGTTGTCATTCAATATTCCGATGCATTAACGACTATTTTACACGATTGATAATGGTTAGAAAAACCTTAAGCACCCGCAGATTCATCAAGCCGAGCTACGCTTACCTCATCGAGAAAAAGAGAGATGGTCAGGAGTACACAAAAGATGAGATAAGGTACATTGTAGACTCCATTTTAGACGGGGAAATGCCTGAGGATCAAATGGCCGCGATGGCGATGGCGATTTTCTTTCAGGGAATGTCAGCCCAGGAAACCGCTGTCTTGACTGAGGAGATGATGCTTTCGGGAGAAGTCATCGATTTATCGCATATCGCGAAGCCAAAGATCGACAAGTACTCGACTGGAGGTGTTGGTGATAAGACGTCTCTTGTTTTAGTACCCCTCGCGGTTGCTAGCGGCATCGTGATTCCAATGATGGGGAGTGTTGATCAAGATTTCGCCGTGAGCGCTTTAGACAAGCTCAGTGCTATTCCTAGTTTTAATCCGGAAATGGAGATCGGGCCGTTTATTCAGCAGCTAGAGCGAATTGGTGGAGCGATGGTTCGCCAGAGTAATGAGTTGGCTCCTGCAGATGCGATACTCTATGAACTACGTAAAAAGACTGCTACTATACCTAGTCTCCCTCTAATTACTGGAAGCGTTCTTTCTAAGAAGTTGGCAGAAGGTTCTGAAGGATTAGTGATCGATGTTAAGTGGGGAAATGGATCTTTTATTCGCGATCTGGAACAGGCCAAGCAGCTCGCTCGTTCCATGACTCGGGTAGGTCGCTCCATGAAGCGTCGCTGTGTAGCTCTGGTTACCGATATGAACCAACCACTGGGCGATACTGTCGGAACCGCGCTGGAACTAAAGGAAGCGATTCAGCTACTACGTGGGGAAGGTCCCGAAGACTTGCAGGAGCTCGTCCTGAAGCTGGGAATGGAAATTGTCCGCCTCGCAGGGGTTGCTGGATCGACGCTATCTGCAAAGCAAACGGTACAACGGCACATTCAAGACGGAACCGCCCTAGCGAAGCTCAAGGAGATCGTCGCGGCCCAAGGCGGTGATACTAGTTATATCGATGATCCTGAGAAGTTTCCAACTGCACAGCACATTCGAAAACTGCCGGCTCCAAAGCGCGGATACGTTCACACCATAAACGCATCGCAGATCGCCAAGGGGGTCCACCTTCTTGGGGCTGGAGCGGATGAAGATGGAAAGATCGATTTTGCGGTCGGTGTATCAGAAATCAGAAAGGTGGGTACCCAGGTTAAGCAAGGTGAGCCACTGATGATGATTCACTACAACGACGAGGCTAAACTTGAACAGGCACTAGAATATTTTAAAGCGGCGTATCGACTCGCTCCCAAACGACCTACACCACCGCCTCTCATCGTAGAGCGGGTTGCTTAGGAGTTATGTTGTAGACCTTATCGGACTGGTAAGACCTGCGAAGTATTAAAAAGTGCCTTCAGAAGGTGGAGGCGTTCGTTTCGTAAAGGGATTAGAATTAAGCAGGGTTTTCAGCTTCTTCCGGAGTAGCTTTTGTCGCTTGTGTTTACCTTGATTACTTCTCCCTCTTTGATGAAAAGGGGGACTTGGATTGTTAGCTTTGTCTCAAGCAAGGCCGGCTTTTGCACGTTGCTGGCGGTGTCGCCCCGAATACCTTCGGGAGATTCGATTACTTTTAGTTCCACGGTCGAGGGCAAAACTAGCTGAACTGGGTTCCCGTCAACAAAGAGAATTTCGTATTCGGTATTCGGAACGAGAAAATTGACCGCATCCTCAAGGATATCGGGATCCAGCTCTATCGAATCATAGGTTTCGAGGTCCATGAATGAATAGACGCCTCGATCTTCATAGCTGAATTCCAGATTCTTTCTCTCAGTCATCAGCACCTCAACTTTTTCTGTGGACTGGAAACGGACGTCCGCAGAGCGTCCTGTGCTGAGGTTACGCATTTTGGTTTGCACGACGGGCTGCCCTTTTCCGGGAGTCCGGTGATGAGATTCCATAATGAGACAGGGATTCCCGTTATAGTTGATGACGTTGCCTTTTCTGAGGTCTAATGCGATTGGCATAAGTGTATAATTTTTTAAGAAAGGTCGAGGTAGACGCTTATCGGGTTGCTGTCAACAAGAGGGTTTTTGAGACGGAAACCCGGAAATCTCCGTGCTTGTCATTTTTGGTTAATGGTGCCACAGATCATCTCCCATGAAGCAACGCTCCCTCCTGAGAGAGGTTACTATCAATGGTCCTGCTCTACATACGGGTGATAATTCTCGGCTTACGTTGAAACCGGCGCCCGCAAATCACGGAATTGTGTTTCGGAGATTGGATCTGCATGAGAAGCCAGAGTTTAGGCCACATATTTCGCAGGTGGGTGACTTAGTACGTAATACGACCCTGAATGTAGGCCATTCGAAATTGCATACGGTCGAACACGTCATGGCCGCTCTCCATGGAATGGGGATAGATAATGTCGAAGTCGAAATGGACGCGAGCGAACCGCCGATCATGGATGGCTCCGCTCGGGGCTACGTAAACATGATATTGGAGGGGGAGCCCGTCGAGCAGGAAGCGGACCGAGAACATTTCGTATTAGACAAACCGATCTCGGTTTCGAAGGGAAACTCTTCACTCATAGCCTTACCCTACGATGGATTCAAAGTAACCTGTACGTCGTCAGATGATCGTGGAATCCATACTCAGCATCTTTCAATCGATATCGATCCAGAGGTATTTTCGACTCAAATAGCCGCCGCTCGGACATTTACCGTTTTTGAAGATATCGAAGAGCTGATTAAACTCGGCAAGATCAAGGGAGGCAGTCTAGAGAACGCTATTGTCCTAAAGGGTAACAAGATTCTCTCGAAGGAGCCATTACGCTTTGAGGACGAGCTTGTGCGTCACAAAATTCTAGATGTTATCGGCGACATATTTCTCCTCGGCAAGCCGATCAAGGCGCATCTCATCGCAGTGAGACCTGGGCATGCTCTTAATTCAGAGTTAACGAAGAAGCTCTTTGAACGTATGGAGGAACTGGAAAAGGGCCATGCTAAGAAGGTTTCGAAAAAGAAGACGCTGGTCATTGAAACTGAGACGGAACTCGATATCCGACGCGTGCTTGAGACGTTACCTCACCGTTACCCCATGTTGATGGTTGACCGTGTCATCGAGTTTCGAGGGGACGATGAACTGACTGCGATTAAAAATTGTACTATCAATGAAGAGTATTTCCAGGGTCACTATCCGGGTCAGCCTATCATGCCTGGAGTGCTGCAGATCGAGGCCATGGCTCAGGCAGCGGGTATCCTTATGCTTCGCGCAACTAAAAACGAGGGAATGACGGCGGTTTTTATGAGCATAGATAAAGTGAAATTCCGGAACAAAGTGATCCCGGGCGATCAGTTGAAAATTGATGTAAAGCTTACTAAAATCATGAGAGGCAAGATTGGCACCGCGGTCGCGACTTGCACTGTGGGTGACAAGGTTGCCTCGTCGGGAGAGCTGAAGTTCATGCTCGTTGATAAAGAGGCAGAAATCTAATAAGATAGGACACCAAGAATTAGGAATTATGACGGGCGAAATTCATCCCACTGCAATTGTCGATCCCCATGCTGAGCTTGCTGAAGGTGTTTCTGTAGGAGCTTATTCGATTATTGGTCCTGGGGCGAAACTGGGGCGAGGAACCAAAATCTGGCATCAAGCCAGTATTTGGGGAAACACCACGATCGGGGAGTATTGCGAGGTTTACCCCTTTGCGAGTGTAGGTATGAAGACACAAGATTTGAAATTCGAGGGTGGCAAATCAGGTACTGTGATAGGCGATCGAAATGTGATTCGCGAATACGTATCTATTAACGCGGCTACGAACGAAGGAGAGTCTACGGAAATTGGCGACGACAACTTGTTCTTAGCGTACTGCCATGTCGGACACTGTTGCAAAATTGGGAACCATCTGATCGCCAGTAACGGCGCGACATTTGCAGGCCATGTGATTGTTGAGGATCACGTGGGGATTGGTGGTGGAGGTACTGCCATTCACCAGTTTTGCCATATTGGTCAGCACGCCTTCATTGGAGGCTGTGCAAAAGTAGAGCAGGACATTCCGCCTTTTATGTTGGGAGATGGACACCCCGCGAAGATTAGGATCTTCAATAAAATCGGCCTAGAGCGAAATGGTTTCAATTCCGAGCAACTATCCGTGATCAAGCGAATTTTCAAAATATTCTACCGAGACGGATTCAACCGGCAGCAAGCACTCGCCGAATTGAAAAATGGTGATATTTCCGGCTCAGAAGAAACGAAAGCCTTTATCGCATTTGCGGAGTCTAGTGAGCGGGGTCTGGCAGGCGGATCCTGATTTTCAGCCAGACGGCGATGACGCCGTTCATTCGCGTGAACAACACCATCAAGTAAACAAAGGTTTTTACTTTGTCACTTCAAGGACCTAAGAGATTCGGCGAAGGGCAACTTGTAGATATTATGGCATATACGATTGGAGTAGATTATGGAACGAATTCGGTGAGAGGTATCGTGGTTCGATGTTCAGATGGAGCGGAGATTGGTACGTCGGTTTTTAATTATCCAGCTGGAGAGATGGGGATTTTACTTAATGCCAGCGACCATAACTTGGCTCGTCAGCACCCAGGAGACTACCTGGCGGGGCTGGAGTTCACGGTCGTCGGAGCAGTCTCCGATGCGAAACAATCCGACCCTGACTTTTCGGTAGACGCGGTAATTGGAATTGGAGTGGATTCCACGGGTTCCAGCCCCATTCCCGTCAATCAATCAAATGAGGCTCTCGCTATGAAGCCCGAGTTTCAAGGAAACTTGGCTGCGGAATGCTGGCTTTGGAAGGATCACACGAGCGTTGAGGAGGCCGCAAAGATAACGGAGTTGGGTCGGAAGCATCGGCCGCACTATTTAGCGAAGTGCGGGAACACATATTCTTCTGAATGGTTTTGGTCTAAGCTGTGGCACTGCCTAAATGTTGCTCCAGATGTATTTGATGCTGCGTACAGCTGGGTTGAACTTTGTGATTGGGTGCCTTCGATCATGGCGGGTGTGAAGGATCCAAAGGAGATCAAACGCGGAGTTTGTGCGGCTGGACACAAGGCACTCTATGCGGATGATTGGGGAGGTTTGCCTGACAAGGAATTTTTATCGATGTTGAATCCCAAAATCGCGGATCTGAAAGACCGGTTGTATGAAAAAGTCTACGACGCCTCTGAGAAAGCGGGCGAGCTATGTAGTGAATGGGCTACGCATTTGGGACTTCCAGAAGGGGTAGCCATAGCAATCGGTGAATTCGATGTCCACTACGGAGCGATTGGAGCAGGAGTGGATGAAGGAACCTTGGTCAAGGTGATTGGGACTTCGACTTGCGATTGCGGTGTCGTCAAAGCGGACAAGGAAGTTGCGGACATCCCTGGAATTTGTGGTATTGTAAAAGGGTCCATTCTGCCCGGCTACTATGGCATTGAGGCGGGACAGTCTGCGGTAGGAGATATATTCGCCTGGTTTGTCAGCCATGTCTGTAAAGGTGAAGCGGATACGCATATCGCTCTGACTAGGCAAGCTGAGGCTTACAAGCCAGGAGAGATTGGTCTTCTCTCGCTCGACTGGAACAATGGAAATCGGACGATACTCGTCGATCCGCTTTTGACTGGGCTGTTGGTGGGACAAACTTTGCACACTTCCCAAGCAGAGATTTACCGAGCATTGATCGAAGGTACTGCCTTTGGAGCAAGGATGATCTTGGAGCGCATTGAAAGTTTCGGGGTGCCGGTGAGTCGCATAGTCTGTGCGGGAGGAATCGCAGAAAAGAATTCTATGCTCATGCAAATCTACGCGGATATTACCGGACGGGAGATGCTTATTTCGGGAAGCTCCCAAACCTGTGCCCTCGGATCTGCGGTTTCTGCGGCTGTTCTAGCAGGTTCGGCTCTCGGGGGCTATGACGACTTCGAAACAGCTCAGGCAAAGATGACTCGATTGAAAGATGTTAGCTATCAGCCAAATCCGGATTCACAGGCGGTCTACAACAAACTGTTTGAACTGTATAAGCAATTGCATGATGCATTTGGTGGTGTGGTGGAAAGCAACCTGGGAGGTGTGATGAAAGACTTGCTCGTAATTAAGGAACGAGCCCGTTCATAGGCAATTTTGCTGGTTATGAAAAACCTTAAAAATCTAGAGCTTTTCCAGGACGAACCGTTGCCAAAATTGCGGTTTCCTCGGGCTGTTTGGAAAGCACAGCCTGACTTCAAGATATCTGCAGCTCGTGGACAAACTCTGGAGGATCTCACTATCGAGCGTTAAGCAAAGCTTTGAATGGTGAGGTTATAGAAAGTTTCACAGGGAAATAAGATATTGTATTCTTGTATATTGATCAAGGTTCAAAGGTGAGGGAAGAGCGAAGAGACCTTCGAAACAACGAAGTAGACAACTATTAGATGAAGGACTTTTCAATTGTAGGATAACAGTCAGGCGACAATCATAAAACTTATGAGCGAATATCAATCTCTAAAAGAAGAATGCTGCGATGCGAACCGTGAGCTGCCAGGGCGAAATATCGTTGACCTGACGTTTGGGAATGTCTCGGTGGCGGATCGCAAAAAAGGGGTGGTGGCCATCAAGCCAAGCGGTGTTTCCTACGAAGGGTTAAGACCGGACGATATTGTCGTTTTGAGTCTGGACGCGAAGCCAGATAGTGATCACACCCTCGATCTAGAGAATTATCTAGTGGAAGGCTCGTTAAGGCCGTCTTCCGATACTCCTACTCATTTAAGGCTGTATCAAGCCTTCGGTGACATCAATGCAGCTGTGCATACTCATTCTCGTAATGCGACGGCCTATGCGCAGGCCGGTCTCTCCATTCCGTGTATGGGTACTACTCATGCAGACTATTTTTACGGGGATATTCCAGTAACCAGGCCAATTTCAAGCGAAGAAATTTCCCGCCATTATGAATGGGAGACGGGTAATGTGATCGTAGAGAGATTCGAAGATCTCGATCCTAATCGAATCAGTGCTGTATTGTTCCATGGGCATGCACCTTTTGTATGGGGACCGTCCGGCGAGAAGGCGGTTGAGACGGCCTTTGCCCTGGAAATCATCGCCGAAATGACGATGAAGACACAGCTTTTGAAACCGGATTCCGCTTCATTGTCCCGAGCCCAGCTAGACAAACACTATCTTCGGAAGCACGGCGCCAATGCGTACTACGGTCAAAAGTCGCGATAGATAGATACTTTCGTGGTCTAGTTTCAGGCGAGCAGTCTAATCGTTAGGCATTGAGTTTTTAGATGCTCTCTTTTAGCTTCTCTAGGATTGTCGGGTCAGTCTGATAAAGGAGTGTCCTCTTGATTTTTTGAGCTCCCAGAGTCTTTGTCTGCTGGATTTAGTTTCTCGGAACGCATGGGCATGGCTGATGGGATTCTTAAGAAGCCCGTAATTTGTTTATCACAGCGATTTGAGAAAGGGTCAAGGTGGACTGATACCATCGATGAGCAATGTCGATTTTTTCAAATTGGAGAATGCTCGTTTATCCCGGCCGAAGTACTATCAGGAAACTCGCTCGCAGTATTCAAGGAATTGGGAGAAGTGAGAAAGGAAGCCGCAAGCTTTCAAAACTGTATCAAACTAGCATCCCTACACCCGATTGCTATCCTTCATTTTGCCGTGCTCCTTTTTCCTTTAGAGTACTTGATAGAAGTGAGATCGAAGCTTACCTCGCGAGCGTTGCCATAATCTTGGTCCCGCTTTGCGTCTTGCTTGCTCTCCTGAGCACAGCTTTCAAGTTTTAACTGCGATTCAAAAAGGGGTTACAGTCGATTGTGCCGATAATAAAATCGTATTCGATCAATCGGGATATTACTGGGTTCTGTCGTACCTTTGCGACTTGTGTGTACTCAGGTGTATCCGTTGAAATTTGCCGGCAATGGGCGTTGGATGGGGCGGATCGCTCAAGGTTGGAAAAAGAAGGAAAACTTGCCATCCGAACGATAAGGGACGTATACCTAGCGAGCGAAGGGTTTGTGGATAAAGGCGGGTTTCCATCGAAGTTAAAGCAACAGTACTGCATCGGTGATCGGACAGGATCGTTGGACGTCAATATCGAACGTTTGGCTGAAATGTATTCCAATGCAGCTAAGAAACGGCCTCTCATGGCCATCCTTGTTGATCATCAGATCTTATTTCTGGTGATAGTGGTAATTGTGGTGTTTAAAGTGAACAGCTTCTGTAAGGGCTACTTTGTTGGCGTGCCTTATATTCTGGAGTAGTACTTGCTCTAGCGGCAAGTTTCGCAAACTCCATAGAGCTCGAGGACATGGGTGACTTCTGAGTAGCCGAGATCCGAGGCGAGCTTTTCCAGCTTCTCTATCTCGCAAGTATTCAGCTTTTCAGTGCAGTGGCACTTTCTGCAGATGATATGGTGATAATGATGCTGTTCCGCGTTTAACTCGTAAAGCGACTTGCCCGACTCGGTTGGAATACGATTTACGATGCCTGCATTCTCAAATGCGTCCAGGTTACGGTAGATCGTTACGAGATCGAACTCCTCGGAACCTAGGGCCTCGTGAAGCTCGTCGGCGGAAAGCGGTTTCGAGACGCCATCGAGAAGTTGCAGCAATGCCTTTCTCGGTTCTGTGATCCGCAAACGCTCCCTTTTTAGGCTATCGATCGCAGCCTCAAATCTGTGAGTTGAAGAAGACATAAGATTCCAAATATGAGGGATCGGCGGCTAATCTCAACCCTTTAAAGTATCTTAAGTGAGTATTTTTGATCGGAAATTTAAATTGGCAATCAATAGAATATCAGGTAGTTGAACGGTGTATCGCTCATCCTTTGGTCGGTTTTATCGAGGCAGTTAGGGAAAAATACACGTCGTAAGTCGATGGGTTGTATTGATTTGACTGTGAATTCTGCTTTGAAGTAGAAGTTAAGATTACTCGTTTCGAGATGCAGGGAAATAGTATTTTAAGGTATATCTACAAATTTGTCATAGCGGCATTCGCTCTGTTTGCACTAAGCGTAATCTACAAACACTTCGTTTCTAGCGAAACGGGACCCAGTATCGTTGTTTCCGATTCAGGTGGCCTTCCAAAGGGGTTGCTCGAATATGAGCGAAATACGATTAACGTGTTCCAAAATGCATCGCCTTCGGTCGTATTTGTCCATAACGTACAACAGCGTCGTAACTTTTTCTCTTTCAACGTGACAGAAGTTCAAGCAGGCACGGGTTCGGGTTTCTTGTGGGATCGCGATGGACACATTGTTACGAACTTCCATGTAGTCCAGGGAGCGTCTCGAGTCGCCGTCACCCTTATTGACGGCAACACTTACAATGCGGCAATCATTGGGGTAGAGCCCCGAAAGGATCTGGCAGTACTAAAGATTGATTTGAAACGAACCAATGTCGTTCCTTTCGGGGACAAGGTAGCGGATTCAGCGGAAGTGCAGGTCGGCCAAAAGGCACTGGCTATTGGGAATCCCTATGGCCTGGATCACACCCTGACTATAGGTAATGTTTCAGCCCTCGGTCGGAGTATGTCGTCGATAGTAGAAGGTATCACAATACGGGATATGATCCAGACAGATGCGGCGATCAATCCAGGCAACTCCGGGGGACCGTTGCTGGATAGCCAAGGCAGGCTGATTGGGATGAACACCTTAATCTTGAGAGATTCAACTGGAATTGGCTTCGCGGTCCCCTCCAATACGATTAAACGTTTAGTTGATCAAATCATCCGTTTTGGAAGGTCCGTTGAATCGGGAATCGGCGTATCCATATTTGAAGACAGAATCGCTCGATCCATAGGAGTCAAAGGTGTGATTGTCAGAGAGGTCTATGAAGATTCACCCGCTCAAAAATCGGGCATGCGGGGGACGTCTCGAGACCAGTATGGAAGGATCATTGTGGGAGACATCATCGTTTCCATTGATGGTGAAACGATAGCGGATTACGACGACATGTACAATGCGTTCGACGAGTTGAATCCCGGTGAGTCTGTGGAAGTCGTCTTCTTGCGAGATGGGGAAGAACGAACTGAATCGATCGATGTAGTAGTGGTTACCGACTAGTCGGTTGGTTAGTACTGAAGAAATGCCCTTGTGAAAAGGGTAATTCAAAAGGGAAGCGTGCGTTAAGTAAGGCCTGTGGGTACAGCGTTTGCCGATGGATAGAGCAGGTTCATGAAATTGGTATAGTATCCAAGATTTGAATTGATGTGAGTAAGGTAAGGCTCAATTTCCGTTATCTACATTGTGTTTGGTGGCTGGTTTTGAGGGAAAGCACTGTTTGACTTAATCGCTTTCATGATGACTATTAATACGGATGAAAAGCACGATTGAGGTTTTTGTCTGTGGGCTGGTTGCAAACATAAATGTTTGCTATGCGGATCCTTTAATTGTGGCCCATCGGGGTGCTTCAAAAGATGCCCCCGAGAATACGATACCGGCTTTTGAGTTAGCGTGGGAGCAAGGGGCCGATGCCATTGAAGGCGATTTTCATCTTTCTAAAGACGGGGAAATTGTCAGTATACATGATAGGGATACTGGTAAAATATCGAACCGGAATTTAATAGTGCGAAAGTCCACCTTGGATGAACTACGCCAATTGGATGTCGGTAAGTATCACAGCGTTGGCTACGCAGGAACTCGGATGCCAACGTTAGCGGAGGTTTTTCAGACCGTTCCTCAAGGCAAGAAAATCTACATTGAAATCAAGAGTGAACCTAAGATTATCCCGAAACTAGTCGAGGAAATCGCAAAGTCCGGTCTAGACGAAAATCAGATTGTCGTTATCTCTTTCAAGGAAAAAGTTATTCGTGCCCTCAAAGCGAAGTCACCTCAATACAAAGCGATGTGGTTATCAGGGTTTAAGGAAACGGCCTCGGGAAAAAAGACCCCGTCCCTTAATCGCATATTAAAAACCTTGAAGAAAATTCGTGCAGATGGGTTTAGCTCCAGCAAAAGTGGAATCGAACAGTCGATTATTAAAGGAGTGAAGGCGAGCGGTTACGAATACCACGTCTGGACAATTGACGAAGGAGATACGGCGAAGCAACTCGTCGAATGGGGCGCGCAGTCGATTACGACGAATATTCCCGGTGAAATGAGGGAAATGCTTTTCGAAGAATAGCCTCAAAGGCGATGAGTGACGACAATTCGTTCTACATTAACGACTACATAGTGATTCCGGAGCTATTTAAGTCGTTTGAAACGGGGAAACCGATTTCACACTGTGTCGACTGTATAACGTAACTGCTTGATGAGGGTCCGCTTTATTTGGTCCAGAAGGCGTATTATGAATACCGAAGTCATCGTCGAGTATGCTCAATGTTTTGATTGTTACGAGGAGAATTGGTCAATTGTCTTTACACTGGTCGGGACTCAATGCTCGGGCGTTGATTGAATTAGCAGGATCAGGCCGATCCTCCCTGCCGGGATGAGTTGAGAAGTATTGCGAATCAGGTTAAGGTTAGACTTGCGAAAACGCGTGCCAACAGCCTAATCAGTTTGCAATGACGTCGGAAAGAGAGAAGAGGAGCGATTTTTTCAGTGAGATGCGTGGCTGCACGCTAACCATGAAAAACGGATGGATGCGTCAGGCCGTAAAAACTGATTTCCGGGGAGGCAAGGACGCACCTTATTTGCCGAACGAAAAAAGTCCGATTGTTATGATCCTGCACGGAGGGGGGGAAACTAATCTGTGCAATCTTCATCACCGAAGATTGGCCGAAGAAATGGCGTCTCACCTTTTCAAAACGCAGGGCTGGGTGACAGCGATTGAGCCAGTGGCGGCGGTTACTGACGCGATTTCGATGGGTCATTCTTATGAGAACGACCCGCGTATCGGAGCGATGGGGCTCTCTTTGTTTTCAAGAGAGATATTTGCGAGTTCGATTGTGCAGCAAGTTGAGATCAACCGGGTGGATGCTGTAATCATCATAACGGGTTGTGACAAGACGGTGGCTGGTGGAATGTTGGCCGCTTCCTGGCTCAAGGATCTGCCCTTGGTTCTCGTGCATGGAGGCACAATCAGAACAGGATGCAGTCCGGCCGGAAAGTCGATTCAGATAGAAACCGCGGTGGAGGCGGCAGGAAGGCTGGCCGCGGGAGAGATTACCAAGGACGAATACGAGGACATTATTTTAAATGCGCTTCCCTCGCCTGGAGGGTGCGGGGTTATGGCGACTTCTAACACTTTGGCGGTGTTAGCCTCCACTTTGGGTATCTCGGTTTTTTCGAGTGCGAGTACACCTGCGATGGACTCGAATCATGTCGATGTCTTTGCTCCCAAAATAGAGGAGTCGAGACAGGCTGCGGAGGCACTCGTCCGGATGTGGAACGAACACCAAACCGTTGGCGATATCGTGGATGAGCGATCTTTTAGCAACGTGGCTACTATGCTGCATGCGATTGGAGGAAGTACCAATGCTGTCATCCACCTCCCTGCGATTGCAGAAGGCTTTGGAATTACATTTGGACTAGAGGAGATTCGGGCGAAGTCTGATACGCCGGTGTTGCTGAATTTGTTGCCCGCTGGTAAATTTGTGATGGTAGATCTCTATGAGAAGGCGGGGGGACTGCCTCCATTGACTCACTACATGATTGAGCAAGGACTACTCGATCCAGAAGCGAAGACGATTACCGGAAAAACTATTGGTGCGGACGTTTCGGACTCTCCCTTTCCCGAATTCCAAGATCCGGATACGGATGTAATTCGCTCTGTAGAATCTCCTCTAAAGGCCAAGTCCTCATTGGTTATTGTAAAGGGGGACCACTCGAATGAGACGACGGCAAGTATTGCGACACGCGGTTGTGTTTTCAAAGTTAACGCCCAACAAAGGATATTGGAAGGACCGGCCCGCGTCTTTGATATCGAGAACGATGCGGTAAAAGAAGTACTGAGTGGCGGTATTAGCGATGGCGACATCATTGTGTTGCGTTACCAAGGAGTTTCAGTGGGTTGCCCCGAATTATTAAGACTTACGGCAGCACTAACGGGTATGGGTAATGACTCGCGCATCGCAGTCGTTACGGATGGGCGTCTGTCTGGCGTTTCCAGAGGCACGCTGGTGGTTCATATAGAACCTGAAGCGTGGAAGGGTGGTCCGATTGCTTTGATAAATGAGGGCGATATTATCCGGCTCGATGGAGACGCAGAAGAACTCTTTGTACGGGTCGGAGCTGAAGAGATGGCTCAGCGTAAGAGTGCATGGAAACGTCCTGAATTGACCTTGCCCCGAGGTACTATGCGAATCGCTTCACAGATCGTACGTCCGTTGGAAGAAGGGGCCCTCTGGTGGCCGAAAGGATAATTCTAAAATAATCCCAATTCGCATTCTTACGCAAGAAGATCTGGGGAGTCACGACTAGTCGGGGTTCCTGCGTTTAAATACAGCTCAGGCTGGAGTACTGGGGTACTGTCGAAACTCTTGAATCGGGTCTTTCGAGAGCAGAAACCTTTTTCGTGGTTTTCTAAACCACTTCCCAGCCTTTGCGTACCGGTTCGTTTATGTACTGGTCGGCTTCTGGCAGCCCCTTGGCTTTCATGTTCTTCGCATCCCATTTGATCTTAGCTCCACCCATTCTCACGGAAAGAACCCCAAGGAGGGCGATCTCGGTCAATCTCGATGCGTATTCAAAGTTTGAGCTCGCTGAGGGACCTCCCTTTATGGCGTCGATCCAGTCGCGATGATGCCCGCCTGTTCGTCGAAGAGTTTTCTCAGGTCGTTTAATGGATGTGCGTATTTCTTGCGGGAATATACGAGGTCCCCCACCGGCACCATCGCACTGGATCGTTCCTTTGGTTCCCTCGAATAGAAGCCCTCTTTTGGATAAGTTGAAATTTTCGGGAAACGAATCGTGATGGTCTGGCCTTCCCGATCCCGCATACCAGGTAATTTTCATGTCCTTCTGTTTCCCTTTGGCTTTGAAGTCAAAGTATCCCAGTTCCCCATGCGGCACGATTTCTTCGTTGCTTTGTCCGATAGGGTAGATCTGGACGGATTCTGGCTCCGCCAAATCATAGGCCCAAACGGTTGCATCCATGTCGTGGCAAGCAAAGTCACCAATCGCACCACAGCCAAATCTCCAGAAGTCTCTCCATTTCACAGGGGTGTAATCTTCATGGTAGGGGATCTTCTCACGAGGACCCAACCAGAGGTCCCAATCAAAATCAGGCTGAGGAATAGTACTGCCGAGTGGAAGGTCGTGTAGGCCGTTTGTCCAACGGGTAGCGTGGCACCAGGAATGGGACTCTTTCACTTCTCCTATAGCCCCTGCTCTGAGCAATTCTACCACTTGCCGAATTCCTTCAGAGCTGTGGCCCATATTTCCCATTTGCGTTGCAACGCCCGTTTCTTTTGCGATTTCGGCCAATTTGCGGTTCTCCCAAAGATTGTGGGCCATTGGTTTTTCCACGTAGACGTGCTTGCCAGCCCGCATGGAATTGGATGTCACGAAAGCGTGGGTATGGTCGGGGGTAGCGCAGAGAACAGCGTCCAGCGACGACTCTTTCTCTAACATCTTTCGAAAGTCGACGTACTCGGCTACTTTGTAGTTTGGGGTCTTTTTCTCGAAGTGTTCTTCGATGATGTCTTTGACGGGGCCGCGGCCGGCGATGGCCTTGTAGTAGAAATCGTTGAGGTTCCAGTATTCCGCCGGATCAGCAATTGCGGTCACTTGAACGTCGTCGAGCTGGAGAAGCTGGAGCGTATTGTGCCTGCCCTGACCGCCGACTCCAACGATGGCGACGTTTACTTTGTCACTCGGGGCAACGAAGTTGGCACCTCCTAGCACATGGCGAGGGATGATCGTTGGGAAGGAAAGGGCGGCTGCCGTGGTAGCAGCCGACTTGACGAAGCTTCTTCTGGATGGCAACATATTTGATCAATTGGGTGGATTTCTGACGGCTGGGAAAAAATCCCTTTGCTAAGATCGGTTGTTATTATTTGACTAGATGCTAGGGAGTCGAGCTTGGATATTGCGAACCGGCGATTTCATCACGCTTTCTCATGAAAGCGGAAACTAATGGTATCTAATTTGTACTTGCGAGTCAGCGTATACAACATGAGACAACTACACCGATTCCTTCACAAACCCTGCTTCAGCGAATCGGAATCGTGCTCACCAACGGCGGTCCCTGTTAATTCATAAAGCCTCTACCCAATCCTTTTAAGAACAACGATTCCCGACGCATGTTATTTTCAGTGTCTTCGTTGAGGTGCCAGCTTACACCTCGGTATGACAAGGTCATGAGCGGTAAGTCGTGGAGCAGGATTGCTGCGGTAGTAGGTATTGGGACTGGCTTGAATGAACTCCTCTTAAACCCTAGTATTTCGAGAAATAGTTATCGTGCGTTCGTTGCGGTATCTTTGTTGCTATCGTCGCTGATTATGAAGGCGGGGACCTTCATTAAGGCTTTGGCCCTGTCTCCGCTTCCTTTACAGCTCCTCCCACCGCTGTTTTCGCCACGGTAACGTAGCCGGTTGCAAAGAGGAAGGTTGCGAGAGGGAGTCCAAGGGATCGGGTGTTGAGAAATTCCATAGGCTTGTTCTTAACGTCTAATAGCTTTTAGCTCTATTTGATCGTGGGAATTTGTGAGTCGCCCTGTTTGTTTTTTCAGGGCAACTTTCAAATTGTTTTGCAATGGATCTCTTAACTCGAAGTTTGCTGTAGAGCCGGTTTCGTCGTTGGCTCCGGAGATCTTTGCTTTGCAGGTTCGGAAGGCCGGCTCATATTGCGGTATGAAGAAATCGGAAATCCGGATCTTAGCTGGCCTCCTCGGAACGGGGCAAGACGACTTGTGGAATCGTCAAGGGGATTATCCCCCATGAAATTGCTTAAAGTGCTTATTTAGAGGGAACTTGCTAGAATTCGTCCACATCAATTGCCTTGACCGTAACCCGATTCGATTTGTTTTGGTATCCAATGAGATCTCGCAAAATAGTAGGACCGATGGTATTAATCATCTGCGTCCTGGCGAGCGGTTGCGCGATCCACAGGGTTAATCAGGAGGCGGCCGTCCCAGCAGTTGAGCTGAATACTGAGTTTGAACAGGACATGGGAGAAATGGTGCCCGACGATTCGTGGAATCGGTCCTGGTGGGAATCCTTCGAAGATCCTATCCTGAATGATCTGATTCAAGAGGGCTTGGACGCCAATTTTGATTTGCAGGTGTTTCTGGCTCGAATTGAGCAGGCCAGCGCGGTCGCCAGACAGGCGGGAGCCCGTTTGTACCCCACCTTAGGAATGAGCGGTAGCTACGAATGGGAGGAAGACGAAAGGATCACCGCTCCATCCACGGGTGATCTTGAGGAGTCCGCGAGCATAGGGGGTCTGTTGCGTTGGGAACTCGATCTTTGGGGTCGCCTTTCATCGGCTCGCAAGGCCCGAAAACTGCAGTTAGAGGCTTCCGTCGAGGACTGGTTGGATGCCCGATTAATCTTATCAACCGCCATATCTGAAAATTATTTCGAAATAAAAGAACAGCAAAGGCAACTGGAGGTGCTGCAGGAGCAGATAGAGATAAACGAGTCCCTGCTGAAATTGACATCGCTCCGTTTCGGCCAGGGTCAGTCTTCAATTGTCGACGTGCTACAGCAGCAGGAGCAGCTTGACGAAACAAAAGCTCGCATCCCTGAAGTGGAGGCACTTATCGGCCAAGTAGAATATGTGCTGGACACACTTCTTGGCAAAACTCCTAGATCTAGCCAGCGGCAGTTCTCATCAAAATTTTCTAACTTACCCCCCCTGCCGGATGTCGGCGTGCCCGCAAAGCTAATCGTACGCCGGCCTGACCTGCGTGCCTCTCAGCAGCGAATCCTAGCCTTGGATCATCGAGTAGGGGAGGCCGTTTCCGAGCAGCTTCCTTCATTGCGAATTGGGGGAAGTCTCAACTGGAGAGGTGATCCTAAACTGGGGGATGCAATCAGAGCTGCATTTGCCGATTTAGCCGTACCTTTGTTCGCTGCCGGAGAAAGAAGGGCTCAAGTGAGATTGCGACAGGCAGAGCTAGAGGAAGCGTTGGCCCGCTACTCGGGCGATTTTTTGACCGCCGTTCAGGAAGTCGAAGCTGTGCTATTGCGGGAGCGAAAGCTGGAGGAAAGGCTCGTTCTTGTTGAACGCCAGTTATTGACTGCTCAACGGCTTTTGTCGGAGGCACGCAATCGCTTTAGCCAGGGGCTGACCGACTACCTCCCTGTTTTTACCGCCTTAAATATCGTCCAGAATCTCGAGAGGCAGATTGTGAGTTCAAGGCGGGATATCCTGAGCTCTCGTGTCACCTTGCATAGAGCCTTGGGAGGACCCATCCTCTCACCCAACATCCCCGTAGCTGAATCAAACGCTAATGAAAAAAAAATCACACGCTAGCACAATTCTGATTATGTTCCTGATCCTTGTCGTGGGAGGTGGAGTGAGTTATTTGCTGATATCGACCGGGCCGGAGATTGCGCCTGAAGAAAAGACGAGTTCGGCTAGGATCGTCCAGACCATTGTGCTCGCCGCTGAAACGCGATCGGTTTCCGTGAGTGCTTTTGGCAGTGTTATTCCAGCCAGAAAAGTGACGATAAGACCCCAAGTATCGGGACAGGTGATACATCAAAACGATTCGATTACGATTGGCGGTCGGCTCGTGAAAGGTGAGGAGTTGGTGCGAATTGATCCAAAGGATTACGAGTTGGCGCTTTCCGAAGTCAGGTCCAATCTCGAGCAAGCACGATTCGAGCGTGAAGTGGAGAGTGGACGCCAGGTTATCGCGAAACGTGAATGGGATGAATTGCAATCGGATCTGGAGATCGAGGATGTGAATCGTTCGCTTGTTTTGCGTGAACCCCATTTGCGACGGGCCGAGGCGATGATGCAAAAGGCTACTAACGATATTGAGGTGGCCGATCTGCAGCTCTCACGTACGGTAATTAAAGCGCCTTTCAACGCTATGGTAGTAGAAGAGTCTATCGAAGTGGGGCAATTGCTAAGTCCTAATTCGACGATTTGTGAATTAGTTGGTACTGATGAATTCTGGATACAAGTGACATTGCCTTTTTCCGATCTGAAGTGGATCCGTTTTCCCAAAGATGGTCAGCTTGGGGCCATGGCGAACGTGATTTTGGATACGGGTGAAGGAACTACGGTGGAATGGGAAGGTCGTGTTATTCGCTTGTTAAGCGATCTGGATCCACTGGGACGTATGGCCCGAGTCGTGATTTCGGTAGAAGATCCCCTGGGTTTGAGCAGAGATTCGGAACAAAGTTTACCTCTTTTGCTGGGTAGTTATGTCGAAGTCATGATCGATGCGGGAACGCTCGAAAATACCTTGCGAATACCGCGGGATTCCCTTCGGGAGGGAAATCAAATTTGGGTAGTAGGATCAGACAATCTACTGAAAATCCTCCCTGCGGAAGTCCTTTGGCTAGAAAAAGAAACGGTTCTCGTATCCAATAATCTGAAAAAAGGTCAGCAATTAGTGGTTAGTGATCTTCGAGTTGCTCTTCCTGATATGAAAGTGTCACCACAACCCTCAACCGCTTACCCTGAACTCGTAGCGGGAACACAATAGGAAGGTAGGAAAAGACTATGGAACGCAATCCTTACAACGACACCTCTTCTGCGACTGGGATCATCGCTTGGTTCGCTCGCAACCATGTAGCCGCCAATTTACTCATGTTTGCGATCGTAGTCGTGGGTATCGTGGTCGCTCGAAATATCCGACAGGAAATCTACCCTCTCTTCCAAGTCGACACAGTCGAGGTGGACATGCAGTACCGTGGTGCTAGTCCGGAAGAGGTAGAACAGTCTATCATTCTCCCCATTGAATCAGAACTGCGCGGTCTGGAGTTAACGCGGCGAATAGAGTCGACTGCTTCGGAGGGAAGAGCGTCCGTGTCTGTGGAAATTATGCCGAGCTTCGACCGGAATAGGGCCTTGCAAGAGGTGACTGCCGCGGTCGCCCGTATTAGTCTGTTCCCGGATGAAATCGAACCCCCTCGTGTATCTCTGGGAACAAGCCGTCGAAGAGGAGTCAACTATGTTGCTGTTTGTGGAGATGTGGATGAACGAACCCTTGCTCAGTTTGCCCGTCAGATTGAAGACGGCTTGCTGGCTCAACCAGAGATTTCCCTCGTTGAATTGGATGGTGCGCGTCGCCCGGAAATTTTGGTTGAGGTGCCGCAGGCTCAGCTGCGCTCGCTGGATCTCACGATGGGTGAAATTGCTAGGGCGATTGAGCAATCTGCTCAAGATGTGCCTGCGGGGACCATGAAGACGACCGGTGGCGACATTCTCCTGAAGACGACCGAACGTCGCTACTTCGGCAGTGAATTTGCAAATTTGCCTATCAAGAGTAGCAATACGGGTGGAGAGATTCGACTTGGTGACATTGCCACGATCGAAGATGGTTTCGAAGAAACGAAGCGTGAATCCTACTACAACGGCAAGCCTACGGTTACCCTCGGGGTTTATGCTTCTGAAAATCAGCCACCAATGGCGGTATCCGAAGCGGTCAATCGCTACATTGAGCAAGTATCCCCGACTTTACCGCCTTCTGTTTTAGTCGAAGTTCGCTTTGATCGAACGGAAGACTATCAGGAGCGAATCAATCTTCTGAAGTATAACGGAACGGTAGGTCTTCTCCTGGTGCTGCTCGCCCTCGGTTTTCTGCTTGAGTTGAGAGTGGCTTTTTGGACGGCGGTCGGAATTCCTGTATCGATTCTTGGTTCACTCATTCTCCTGCCGGTGATGGATGCCAGTGTGAATATGATCTCGGTATTTGGCTTTATCGTGACGTTGGGAATTGTCGTGGATGATGCGGTCGTGGTCGGTGAGGACATCTTCCATAAGTTGACACATGGAATGTCGCGACTCGATGCTGCAGTTGCCGGTGTCAAGGAGATGACGATTCCTGTCATCTTTGCTGTTAGCACAAATATCATAGCCTTTCTGCCTTTGTTCTTTGTGCCGGGAGAGAGTGGCCGTTTTCTTCATGTACTCCCTGCGGTTATCATAGCGGTCTTTACGGTATCTCTGGTGGAGGTGCTTTTGATTCTTCCCTCCCACTTAGCATTTGGCCGAAAGAATCCGCGCGAAGACTCTTTCTTTACCCGGTTTGATCAGGCGCAAACGCGTCTTCGCATTCGTCTCGATACGGCCATGGAGCGATTTTATAGGCCGATTCTGGATACAGCGATTCGCTTACGTTATATAACGATCACCGTTTTTGTCGCTTCGCTTCTTGTGTTAATCGGTTACGCGATGAGCGGAAGAGTAAACTTCACGTTCAATCCAACGATCGAGAACGACTACATTCAGGCAGAGCTGGAGATGCCGACTGGGACACCTGTGGCGCGAACGCGGGAAGTGATATTTCAAATTGAGGAAGCGGCTCAGCGGGCCATGGATAAAATTGGAGAGGAGGGTATCGTTAGAAACTACAACGTCTCTATCGCTAGGCGTAATACGAATGGAGCACGCGTTGCAGTGAAGCTTGTACCGCAGAGCCAGCGGGAGATCACTGGTGCCGGATTCGTGGATATTTGGCGGAATGAAGTGCCAGAGATTCCAGATATGGAATCCTTGTTTTTCGACTACCTTGTCGGACCAGGAGGCGAAGCGGCCATATATGTTCAGTTGGCCCATCCGGATGTTGGAACGTTGCGTCGGGCGGCTGAAGAGCTGGGTGATATGTTGGCTCTGTATCCGGGCGTAACCGATATTCGGAAGGGTTTTGGCAGGGAAATGCCGCAGATCAGTTTTGAGATTAAGCCAGCAGGGCAAGCCTTGGGCATCACTGCTCGCGATTTGGGACAGCAAATTCGAAATGCTTTTTATGGTGCGGAAGCACTGCGTCAACCTCGAGACCGAGAAGAGCTCAGGGTGATGGTGCGTTTACCCCAGGAGGATCGTAAGACGTTGAGTGCATTGGAAGGGTTGTTGATTAAGGGGGCGAATGGGGCGGAGATTCCTATTAACCAAGCTGCTAAGATCATCGAGACGACTGCTCCGGTTCGTATTGATCGCGTTGATGGAGGTCGAGTCGTCAATGTGACTGCGAATGTCTTGTCCGATGTGACCAATGGAAATAAAGTTCTGAAAGCAATGGAAAAAAGTGAGTTGCCTCAGTTGATAAATAGGTATCCGGGTTTACGTTACACTTTTGAGGGCGAACAGAGAGACCAGCGTGAAGCTACACGGAGTCTAAGTGTCGGACTGACTACCTCGCTGTTTGCAATCTTTGCTATCATGGCTTCCATCCTAAGAAGTTACACCCAGGCTACTATAGTGCTCCTGACGATTCCTTGGGGATTAGGGGCTGCGGTATTGGGTCACATAATGTTAGGATTCGATTTGAGTATCTATAGTGTTCTTGGAATGATCGCCCTGTGCGGTATGGTAGTTAATGGAGGGTTTGTCCTAGCTATGACTCGAAATCGGTACAGGGAACGCGGTCTCGATTCCTTCGATTCTATCATTCAAGCGTCTCGGCGACGTTTTCGTCCCATCTTTCTCACCGCGGTAACCACTTTTCTGGGACTGGGGCCCATGATATTCGAAACGAATGAACAGGCGCTGTTTCTTGTTCCTATGGCCATTTCGCTAGGACTAGGAACTCTGGGTTCAAGTTTAGTTGTCTTAATACTCGTGCCGGTGGTTTTCGTGGTAATTGATGAACTGCAGGATATGATTGGTAAAACGCAGGAGCCTCACCCCGAGATAGAACTAGAGTTGGCAGGTGCTTCGATGAACCGCGAAAGTCAGTAGAATAGTCCGTTGAGAACATCAATTTTACCGCGTGATTTCTCTCCTCTTGTTTTCCTCGATTTGGCCGCTTTTATACCCTACGGGTAGATATTTCGAAGCTTGTCGGAGAACTCTTCTTGTCGGTGGCTTAGTTACCCGTTACCTTAAAACGCCTTGGGGCTTGCCCCAAGGATGCTTTATCCACTCTATTGAATAGATAAGGATTGTGCCGTGCTGGGATCCTGAGTTTACAATAGTAAGAGGTGTGTGGTTTAATTATTACTATACGTGGCAGCCGCGACAAATATTTGTTTGGAAATGAAAGCTCTAGAACTGATTGAATACGGGAATTTTGAATTCAAGGATATCGAAGTTCCTGAGATCAAGTCAAACGAGGTCCTGATCCGGGTCGCGGCCTGCGGTATTTGCGGGAGCGATGTTCATGGTATGGATGGCTCTAGTGGGCGTCGTATACCTCCCATAGTTATGGGACATGAAGCAGCTGGGACGATTTCTGAGGTCGGTTCTACTGCGGGAGAACAATGGAAGACAGGAGATCGGGTCACCTTTGATTCGACGGTCTATTGCGGTGAATGTTGGCATTGCCGGCGCGGCGAAGTGAATCTTTGTGATGACCGGATGGTGTTAGGTGTGTCGTGTGATGAATATCGTAGATATGGTGCCTTCGCTGAATATGTCGCGGTACCGGCTCACATACTTTATCGGTTACCGGACAATATCACGTTCGAACAAGCGGCAATGGTTGAGGCGGTCTCGGTCGCAGTGCACGCGGTAGAGAGAACGCCGGTTAATTTAGGGGACTCAGCCGTAGTATTTGGGGGCGGTATGATTGGGCTTCTTTGCTTGCAGACCCTAAAGGCAGCAGGCTGTGGATATACGGCAGTGGTCGATCTTGACGCCAGCAAACTTGAAACGGCGAAAAAGCTAGGAGCCGACCTCTGTGTAAATTCCTCTAAGTGCGATGCTCCCGAGGCGATACGCGAGGCAACAGGAGGCCGTGGTGCTGATATTGCGATGGAGGCGGTGGGTATTGGGCCTACTATGCAAGGTGCCGTCGCTTCGCTTCGGAAAGGAGGAAGTTGCACTCTTGTAGGAAATCTTGCCAAAACGGTTGAGATGCCATTGCAGGAAGTCGTTACGCGACAGATTTCATTGATCGGAACCTGTGCGTCTGCGGGCGAATATCCAGCGTGTTTGGATCTGATTGCGCGTGGTGTAATTGATGTGGATTGCCTTATCAGCGAAGTGAAGCCTCTTAATCAGGGAGCAGAATGGTTTGCCCGGCTACACAAAGGTGTAGAGGGCTTGACCAAGGTTATCCTGAAGCCTTGATTGTAGGAAAAATTTGGTAGTGGGCGATATCCGAGTGCTAATAGGTAACTAAAATTATGGGTGCTTGGATATAGCCCGCTACTTAGATTGGCGGGCTATATTTTGAGAGGATTGCGGTATCTATGAGGTTTTTTTATGCGAAGAATTAAGACAGGAATCATAGGTACCGGTAAGGTAGGGCATTTGCATGCGGCCGCGCTCACTTCAAACCAAAAAAGCGAGTTCACCTCGGTATTGGGACGAACGACTGAGAAAACGCAGAAGTTTGCCGATCGGTATGGTGTAAAGGCCTACACGGATCTCGATGCTTTCCTGAGGGAGTCGGGAGTAGAAGCGGTTTGTATTTGTACGCCGCACCCGGCACATCGTGATCCATCTGTCGCGGCAGCTGAGGCAGGGATACACCTTTTGATTGAAAAGCCTTTGGCCTCTTCTTTGGAGGACTGTGATGCTATTTTAGGTGCGGTCGAAAAAAGCGGGGTGAAATTGGGTATGCTGTGCCAGCGCCGCTTTTACGAACCGTGCGCTAGAATTCGCGAAGGCATTGACTCTGGAAAGATCGGACGACCCATTTTGGGATCAGTGACTGTGTTGGGTTGGCGTGATCAAGATTACTACGACAGTGATCCTTGGCGGGGAACGTGGAAAGATGAGGGAGGGGGCGTCTTGGTGAATCAGGCCGTGCACCAGCTTGATCTTTTACTTTGGTATATGGGTTCGGTTTCTGAAGTCAGTGGCTATTGGGGAAATTTGAATCACCCAAGTATCGAGGTTGATGATACTGCAGTCGCCTCTATTCGATTCGATTCAGGCGCTTTGGGTCAAGTGATTGTGAGTAATTCCTACAATCCGGCAATAAATGGAAAGGTGAGTGTTCTAGGATCGAATGGATCTTTGGTAGGCGTTCAGACAGATGGCGGAGCCATGTTCATCGCAGGAATGTCAAAGATTGAGGAGCCTCCTTTGAACGATTATTGGACCGTTCCTGGGGAAGAGAGTAAGTTGCCAGAATGGATTGAGGAAGATACGGCTAAATTCAATCGAATCAATGCAATGGAACACTACCATGCCCTGAATATTGATGATTTTATAGAGGCGATCATCGAAGATCGCGAGCCCTGCGTCAGCGGACAGGCAGGTCGTGAAACGGTCGAATTGTTCACAGCCATTTATCGGAGTGGTCGTGATGGAAAATCAATTCAGTTCCCCCTGTATCCGGAGAATGATAGAAGTGATTTTGATGGTAGGTTGAGCACGTAGTGGGTAGGGCTGCTAGTAACGCCATGATGCTCTTAATCATTTTAGGAGAGAATTTTACGCCGCCATTCGAACAAGCCTCCCCATGGCAAGTCCGCTAAGCTTTGAGGGGGCGGGCGAACTCCTAGCGAGGCGACAGCGGTTGTTTCGATGAAACTGGAACGATCGATAATGCTTTTGGAAGTTTTCGAACGGGATTGATTGGGAAAGTATGCCGGTAGTTTTGGATGAAAACTGCGTCGATCGAATTCCCCGCGAAGTATATATTCTGGAGTTAGTTATGGACGAGTGGATTTCGCTTTTGAACGATGGGGGCTGTGGCGATCCAAAGAACCGATCCAATTATCATGATCACTTTGACAGTCTCAAGACTCATCAAGTTAAATAGGAAAAGTAAAGCAGGGACAATCGTTAGTCCGAGTGCCAATCTCGATAGGATTTTCGGTAAAGTTCTCATGTTTAAGACGCTTGGTTTAAGCAACTAGGGACTTTCGATTGAAGAGAATGTACAGGACTCCGCATACGATCCAGCAAGGGAGGGGGAAAATCCAGGGAGTAATGCCAATCGCCTGAATGAAATAGAGGGCTATTCCGACAGGAATCAGCCAGGCGAAGAGAACGGAAAAACTGAAAGATGACGAAGGAACCGTATTGTGAAGTGTATCTGCGTTTCCCTTACAGCGAAAGTGCCAATCGAAAAAGATAACGGCTCCAATGGGGGCGAGAATCGTTCCGTAAATACCAACGAAACCGAGTAATTTCCATGCGAATGCTGGAAAAACGCCTGCGATCGTCGCAACGAATCCTGCAATCAACGTTACTTTGAATCTAGAGGCGCTGGGTACGATCGCCTGAAATGCAAGTCCAGCCCGATAAATCGTAGGGTTAGCGGTTGTCCATCCTGCTACTATTACGCATATAATTCCGGCGAGCCCAGCGATATTGATGGCCATGGGTCCCGGAACTGGATTGGTGTCCTGGTAAAGTTTGATTTGGGCCGCTAACATAAATGCTGCTGCGATCCAGGCCATGTAATGGCCGACATACATGCCCGCAGCGGAAGCCCAGCCATAGCTAGCTTTCTTGGCGAAACGGAAGACAGACAGATCGGACATCCCGATATGCATGGCGGCGTTGCAGAACCAGGCAAAGAGGACAACACTCCAAAATCCCATCGTCGACGTTCCCTGTCCTTGTTGAGCAAATAAGATCGATGCCTTCCAAAGTTCGTTGAGTTCATTCCAATTTGATACGCCGAGTTGTTTGAAGGAAATGATCCCGCACGCGAGAAATACAAGAACCATCCACGGAGCCGAGATATTAGCAAACTTGGCGACCATGTCATATCCGAGCGAAGCCACTACAGCGATAACCGCTCCGACCGCGATCACAATAGCGACAAAAGAAAGACTATTCGGGTACGAGTCTTCGATGGTGGGCATCGGAATATTGAAGGGAACACCCACTGCGGTAGCGGATACGGTTATCATTGCTCCGGCGAGGAAGCAAAAGAGGATGCCGTTGGCTAGATTGTAAACTTTAACCAGCTTCTCTCCCGCAATCTTTTCCAAATGATAGTAGAGGGTCAAACGTGCTTTTGTCGCGATAGGGGCACAGAGATATCGCCAGCTGAGCACTGCCATAAGGTTCCCGAGTAAAAGACCGAAAAATATATTCTGAAGACTGACGCCGTTTAAGAGAAAGAGCGGTCCGATCATGAACTCAGTCCCTGCTGCGTGCTCACCGGCATACATACCCCAGAACTTGCTGGCTCCTTTCCGAGCTTCCTTTGGGACGGGTTCACGCTCGTATTCGGAGAGAACGGGCCCTTCAATCGAAACCGGAACACCGGCAGGGTCGGGGGTATTCATAGTGAGGAAAGAAGGGTCGGTGACGCAAGACAATGCGTCTGGCTGGTAATGCGTCAAGTATTAGAGTGTCGACTTCGTTAACCGCAATGAAAGGACTGCTTTCGAGTCTGTTTTAATTTGAGGTAATAATAATTTCATATTATTGTTTAATAGGAGTTTTTGGATTAAAAGTTAATCCTTTATTAGATGAATTATTTATAGATGCCTAATGCTGTCCTTAAAAACTGAGAGTGTGCTAATCGATTTTCAAGAATCCAATTTAACGGATGGGCTAGCGTATGGGATATTGCCGCAACCCAGGAAATGTGGGGGCGGGGATCTCGTCAGTCACGCTGGTGAGTAAAATTTTACATCGATAACCCCCCAGGAAATTAATATCCTCATTGGGTCCCGATGGGTTCAAGAAAGCAAATTGGTACCTCATTAGTACCTCCTAAAAGGAAAGGGAATTGGGTGAGAATCCATTAACTGCCCCCAGAAAAAATTGTATTCCGAAGGGTGCTCCCATAACGCTCAATGAGATGCTTAAAAACCTAAGTACAACAGGTATTGTTCTGGTAACTATTTACGTAGGCACAAGCATTGGGCTGGTCGCATATGCTCAGACACTGAGCGACCCTAAATCCAAATTCTTGTTTTTGCAGTTACCGGTTGTACTTCAACACGCTTTGCTTGTGAAACTGGATTTAAACAACCTACTCCGTGGTGTATCTTGACCATCTACGTACCTAGCTCTGGTGCCACCCATGTGTGTAATTTTATACCTGATAGGGCGTTTTATTGAATTTATTTCCAGCAAGCTGGCTCACTGGAGGAAATAGATCGATAAATCTGCCATCCCTTCAAGATTATGGGCCAATCTCAACTTTGCCAAAAAAGGCTATTTTAGCAAAAAAACAGCCAAAAAATTTCAATTTTGGCCCAATTTAGGCCATTTTTGGCTTATTTAAGGTATCCTCAGTTTTAGAGTTTGTTCTGCTAAGCTCACTGTTTAACCTGTCTTATTCACATGAGACTGTACTCCGCCCTGCCTACTTCATTTCTGTTGTTCGGCCATTCAATGGCCTCAACGGAGCCAAAGGGAGACTATTCAATGCTCAAGACCATTGGGAGAGCGTCGACTTTCGCAGTTTAGTCGTCGGAGTCTTTTCGGCCTTGATTGGTAACACCATGGATAAATGCTCCACCTCCAAATATGAGAGTGATGCAAAAGCCAATAACGAGCAATATCAGATCATCCATTACGACCCCCCGCCAATATCAAAGAACCAGCGGAGCATATGGAAGGAACCCAGATACCAACGTACAAACCTTGTTCTTTGCTCCCCGTAAACCACAAGGCCACGGATAGTAGGAAGGAAATTCCAGCAGCGGCGAGGAATAATCCTTTAGCTTTGTTTAGACTGTTGGGTTTCTTTATCATTTTCTTTCAAATTGTACGGGTTACTTTCGTGTGACCTTGCAATTTGGTGGGGGATTGCGGAAAACACACAAAAACGGTATAAATAGAGAGGGTGCTGGAGGTTTAATGAAACATTTAAGTACAAAAAATCTGTCAGAAAAATTGTCCATTATCTGTTCTCAATGAGTATCCCAATACTTTTGGGGAGTTTGCGGCCCCCAACCGTGGCCGAACGAGCGAGCCAAATTCGGGACGATAGCGACCGTCTTGGTACGATTCGCCAGTATTTGATAAACTAGCGTACAAAACCGAAGAAAACGGTAGGATTGAGTAGAGTCAAATAGAGGAAAATGCTGCTAGTCCGAAAAATAAAAGTACACGCAATCTGCGGTTGAAAAGGGTAAAAGCCACGGGCGGTTATTCCTATGCTTTGGTCGCGGTGGCGGGTAGTGCGGTGTGAAACCTGCATGGGTTTGCCTCGAGCTGCGAAGACCGGATTACTGGCACAGCATCGACGATGGACTGGGTGGGACTGCACTAAAAGAAATCAAAGCCGACTTTAAAGTTTGCACGGATCAATGCTTTGGAACCATTCAATATTGTTTGCAGTAAGCGAAGAGTTAAGGGCCATGTCGTCATTCTTGAAATCTGTAAGGAGAGGGGTGTTCATCGAATTGCGGGAATGAATCGGCATTTTTATTGCTCATTGGGTTTCGACCGCTGCTTGGTCAAATTTTTTTGAGCACGATTTGAACAGTTTCTGTGGGAAGGTTAAAATCTGGTTTCGATCTTTGAAGATACAAATGGGCTGGCTTAACTCGAATCATAGAGCTAGAGTTGTGGTTTTGTTAAGTCTAGAGTGGTCGTTGTTTTGAGAGGATGCTGAGTGCGGGGATAAAAGGTCTTCGGCCATGGCTAGCTTGGCTAATCGGATTTTATGTCGTTTGGTTTCTAATCGTTTTGCAGGGCGACCATTGGCAAACACTGATCGATCATTGGGAGATAGCGATTGCCATGGCGATGGGTTCGTATGCGGCTGGCTCCACACCGATGGGTGGAGGAACGGTAGGTTTTCCGTTTTTAGTTCTGCTGTTTGGAGAGGCACCTGCAATGGGGCGGGATTTTAGTTTTGCGGTTCAAAGCGTCGGGATGACCAGTGCTACGATTTTTATCCTTTGTCGCCGTCAGCCGATTGAATGGCCAATGCTTCGCTATGCCGTGTTAGGTTCGCTGACAGGGACACCAGTTGGGGTATTGTTCCTAGCACCGCTGGTGCCCGGAATCGCTATTAAGGTATTGTTCGCGGTCGTTTGGTGTAGTTTCGGAGTGCTACACTTGTATCGTTTGAAAGAGATCGTACAGCACGAAGGCCTCGCTCCAGGTGCCCATCGGTTTGATAGAAACGTTGGATTCATGGTCGGATTGCTTGCAGGGGCTACTATTTCATCCATCACCGGGGTGGGTGTGGACATGGTTCTCTACGCGGTGTTAGTGCTGCTTTGCCAAGCCGATCTCAAAATAGCGATTCCCACTTCCGTCATCATCATGGCCGTTACTTCGCTCATTGGGCTAACGACCAAGACTTTGTTTGGCTCTCTCCAATCAGGTGTATTCGAAAATTGGTTAGCAGCGGCGCCGGTGGTCATCATAGGGGCTCCTTTGGGGGCCTTAATTGTAAGTCGAATCGGTCGGAAGCCGACATTGATGATCGTGTCGATCCTCTGTGTAGGCCAATTTCTGTGGACATTGCATAGAGAATGGGCCGCCCTAGGCTTGGCAGGAGTGATCATCGCTTTTGGTGGTGTGCTCATTTTCAACTTAGGATTTGAATACCTACACCGTGTAGGCGGGCATTTTGACCGTCGCAATCGATAGTGAAATCAAGGACAATCGGTATGGGTTGACTGATCAGTGGCTATCCTAAGCAAAAGGAAGCTTGAGGTGTTTCCAGGCTTTGACACCATGCCGGAATAATGGCATAATTCTTAGTGGGCTGGGTATTTCGAATGGGTGATTGGGGCAGTGTTTTAGGATTAAAGGGAAGTAGTCCTTCTTATTCTTTGAGTAAATATCTTGAAGCTCTTCGCATACCTTGACTGGTCAGAGAATTCGTTAATTGTACTTGTATATAGATATATTGAATACATATTTATTTAACATTAACTCGCATATGAATTACAAAGGAATTTAAATTTTATTTATCTCAAGCTTTTGTTTCCGCCACATTTTTGGAGAGCAGTGTGCGAGCTTTTTGAACCACTGGGAAAGGTGGAAGGTGGAGTCAAAATTGAGGAGTGCCGAGATTTCGCCGATCGAGAGATCGGATTCATTAAGAAGGCGTTTGACACGTTCAAAACGCAGCTGAGTATGGTACTGTTTTGGACTGAATCCCGTGTACAACTTGAACATGCGTCGAAAGTAAGTGTATCCAACATTCAATTCTTCAGCCATCGACTCTATGGAAACGACGTTGTCAGTTCTTTCCCGAAAAAGAAAGCAAGCTTGGCGGACTGTGGCCCGCATGGGCTGATTTTCCTCTTCCGTTCGGAGGGGCAGACTGGTGGCCAGTGCGAGTATTTGCAGAACCGATGCTGCGGCAATGCGGCGAAACCCCAGAGCCTCGTTTTTGACCTCGTCGAGTACAAGTTGAAACTGGGCCAGAAGTTTGTCGTGATGCCCTACTTGAAAGAGAGGTTGGCTTGAATTAATGGCTTCGATCGCCATCAACTGCCTCGGTATTGAACCGTCGAAGCCAATCCAATGTTCGTGCCAGCCGATTTCGGCAATAGGTCGATAGCGGTGCCAGATATTCGGAAATAGAAGGAACAGAACGGGAGCTTCTAGAATTACAGGAGGAGTTTTTTGAGTTTCCAACAAACCCTTACCCTGGGTGATATACAGAACTTGGAATCCTGGGAGCATCCTCCCCTTATTCCAATCTAGCTGGTATTCCACTGGGTGCTTGTTGGAGGGGTAGCTCTGGTTTGGTCCAATGTTGGACTGGCCAGCTCCTTGGATTTCAAGATTCCAGGCGGAATCTTGAATGGGTTGAGGGAGATAGTAGAATTCATCACCTTTCACTGTGTCAGAATTTGTATAAATATTGTCATTCTGTCGATGGATAAGATAAATGATTTCTGCTATTATTTGAAAATGATAGAAGAGGCGCTCGCAACGTTAGATCATTTAGAGATTGAACTTCCCTCGTGGGGATTTGCAGACACAGGCACGCGGTTTGGGAAATTTTTGCAGGAAGGAGCGGCCATTGACACGGCGGACAAGTTTGCTGATGCGGGAATGGTGCATCGACTGACCGCGTGTTGTCCAACGGTGGCGGTCCATGTACTCTGGGACTTTTCGGGTGATGAGGGCAAGAGTACAGTGGCCGCGATTGCGGATAAGTCGGGAGTCAGGATTGGGTCGATTAACGCCAACCTTTTTCAGGATCAGGAGTACAAGCTCGGTTCGTTTGCGAATCCAGATGCGACGGTTCGCCAGCAAGCTTTGAAACATAGTCTCAATTGCATCCAGTTGGGCAAAGACGTAGAGAGCGACTTGTTCACTCTATGGTTTGCCGATGGAACAAATTATCCAGGACAGGATTGTATTCGCGATCGCAAACGGCGGTTTCAGGAAGGTTTGCGAGCGTGTCATGAAGCGCTATCCCCTGACCAGATCATGCTAGTGGAGTATAAGCCGTTTGAGCCCGCGTTCTATCATACAGACATCGCAGATTGGGGAATGTCTTACATCCTGTGCAAGGATGCGGGGCCTCAGGCAAAAGTACTTGTCGATACGGGTCACCACTATGCTGCACAGAATATTGAGCAGATCGTGGCGTGGCTTCTGGACGAAAAAATGCTAGGAGGCTTCCATTTCAATGATCGAAGGTATGCGGATGACGATTTGACGCTTGGATCCATTGATCCGTATCAGGTTTTCCGTATTTTCAATGAAATTCATAGTTTTGCGGAAGAGGAAGGCGAATATCCCGAAATAGAGTACATGGTGGATCAGTCTCATAATCTAAAACCGAAGATTGAAGCGATGATTCAGACTGTGATGACGGCACAGGATCTTTGGTTGAAGGCATCTATGGTTGATCGGCAGGCATTGAAAAAATTGCAGAAGGAGGGTGCGATTGTGGATGCAGAGAATGTTTTGAAAACTGCTTTTAATACGAACGTGGATAAACTCCTAGCGGATTGGCGAAAATCAAAGGGAGTGGAGCCCAATCCGCTCGAGGCTTATCGTAAAAGTAACTATGGCGAGAAGATAGCGGTAGAGAGAGCCGCTCGAAGAAAAGAGTTGGGGATTGTTGCCGGAGGTTCTTATGCGTAGGGTGCTTGGAGGATTTTGCAAAAAGGTAGGGCTGATTATCCCTAAAAGGCTGCAAGCAACATAAAAATGCGGCTGATTAAGGATAATCATCCTTACCGAGGGAAATCGAAACTGAATTATGAATACAACACAATCAACCTTTACCCCTGGCGATTATCGGCATGTGAACTATCTTTGGGACGATGAGAAGGTCGCTGAGATGTCCCCTTTGGAGCGTCTTGTTTTCAGATCCAACATTCTGGGGCAGGATCTCCGGATCACGAATACGGGTGGAGGGAATACGTCCTCCAAGTGCTTCGAGATTGATCCCATGACGGGGGAATCCGTGGAAGTTATGTGGGTGAAGGGGTCCGGTGGTGACTTGCGTACGGCTAAGAACGAGAACTTCTCGTCTCTTTATCAGGTCAAGACTTTAGCCTTGGAGAAAATTTATCGCGACCATCCAGAAAGTGGCGTGAAAACCGAAGTCGAGGATTCGATGGTGGAAATGTACAGGCACTGTACCTTCAATCTTAATCCTCGTGCACCCTCGATTGACACGCCTTTGCACGCGTTTGTGCCTTTCAATCACGTTGATCATATGCATCCCAATGCGGTTATCGCAATCGCAGCGGCGGAAAATGGCGAGGCCTTGACGAAAGAGATTTACGGTGACGAAGTGATTTGGACCGAATGGCAGCGTCCCGGATTCGACTTGGGACTGATTATGCGAGATGTGATCGCCGCGAATCCTCAGGCCAGAGGAATCATGATGGGGCAGCACGGAATCATCAATTGGGCAGATGATGACAAAGAGTGTTACGAGTTGACGCTCACACTGATTGAAAAAGCTGCCCGATTTATCGAAGCACGCGAGGGGGATAGGCCCGTCTTTGGCGGGGTGCGGGTGGAATCGATATCAGAGGACCAAAAGCGGGAAACCTTGATCGATATTTTGCCGTGGTTAAGGGGAAAAATAAGCCAGGAAAAGCGCTTGATTGGGACGATTCAGACAGACGACCGCCTTCTGGATTTTGTCAGCAGTGTCGACGCTCAGCGACTTGCGGAATTGGGTACGAGTTGTCCCGATCATTTTCTACGTACCAAAATTAAGCCCCTTTATGTGGATTGGGATCCGCATGCGGAAAACGCGACCGAAATTCTTAAGTCGCTTTTAGAGGAAGGTCTTGATCGGTACGTCAAAGATTACGCGGCCTATTACGAGCGTTGCCAGCGACGAACCTCTCCTGCTTTGCGCCAGGCCGTTCCAACAGTTGTGTTGATTCCTGGGATAGGAATGATCGCCTGGGGAAAGAGCAAAAGCGAATCGCGAGTAACTGCAGAGTTTTACAATTGCGCGGTTGAAGTGATGCGTGGTGCGGAAACGGTGGACCGGTACCGTGCTTTGCCCGAACAGGAAGCTTTCGATATCGAGTATTGGCTCATGGAAGAGGCGAAGCTGCGTCGCATGCCGGCTGAGAAATCGCTCGCGAGACAGGTATCAGTGGTGATTGGTGCTGGAAGCGGGATCGGAAAAGAGCTGTGCCACCGAATATCAGGAGAAGGGGCTCATATCGTATGCGTTGATTTGAATCAGGGCGCAGCGGTCGCAACGGCAGATGGAATCACTGATATCCTAGGCGAAGGTATTGGAGTATCGGGCACGGGTATTTCAGCCTGTGGGCCTGCCATTGGCGTAAACGCCGATATCACCGATCGTTCATCTCTTTCCAGTATGCTCGATGAGGCTATCCTCGCCTATGGTGGAGTGGATTCATTGGTGGTGACAGCGGGAATCTTCGTTCCGCCCAATACAAAGGGCGATATAGCCGATGATGCCTTCACGCTCACTTTTGATATCAATGTAAAAGGGGGCTATCTGGCGACAAAAGTAGCGTCAGACAAGATCTTTTCCAAGCAGAGCTTACTGAGTAATGTTGTAATTACTACGAGTGCGAACGCTGTTGTGACCAAGAAAGGCAGTATTGCTTATGATACGAGCAAAGCAGCGGCGAACCATATGGTGAGGGAGCTAGCTGTAGAGTTGGCCCCAATCACCCGCGTCAATGCTGTGGCTCCGGCGACGGTAGTGAAGGGGAGCATGATGTTTCCAAGAGATCGAGTGATTGCCTCGCTCGCAAAGTATGAGATAGAATACAGTGAAGCGGAAGGTGTTGATGAACTCCGCAACAAGCTAGCTAATTTCTATGCACGGCGTACTTTGACCAAATCGGCCATAACGCCTGGTGATCAAGCGGAAGCCATTTATTTGTTGCTTACGAATGCACTCAGCAAAACGACGGGACATGTGATTCCTGTCGATGGGGGTTTGCATGAGGGGTTCTTAAGATGAAAGCGTCCCGTAGCAATCGATTCCTAAGAGCATATCAAAAAGGTGTGGAGGACTGGCACAGTCCTCTGCTGAAGAGGCTTCCTCGAAGGACTGGTCCGGTTCACTCTGCAGGACCTCGAACGTCTCATCGACTTTAAAATTGGCCGCCACCGTTCAATGACTATGGAAGCACAATCCAAGGTTTATCTCGCAGTCGATTTGGGAGCTACAAGTGGTAGGGTAATTGCAGGCGTATGGTCGGCGGATAAACGAGAACTGAAACTAGAGACAGTGAACCGTTTCCCTTCGCCCATCAACAGAGTCGATGGCAAGCTCCATTGGGACATCTTAGGTATCTATAGTTCGATAAAACGTGGGCTTAAACTTGCTGCGTCGACGTATGGCGATCGGATCGAAAGCGTTGGCGTCGACTCATGGGCAGTTGACTATGCACTTATTGATACGAACGGAGCCATGTTGGGAAACCCGTTTCATTATAGGGATTCGAGGACCGAGGGAATTATGGACGTAGTATTCGATAAGGTGCCAAAAGAAATCATCTACAGAGAAACTGGTATTCAGTTTCTCTTTATCAACACAATTTATCAACTTTACGCAGAGATAGTGGGTAGTGAGGGGGCTCTTCAGGGGGCCCGGCGGATTCTCTTTATTCCCGATCTGATCAGTTTCTGGCTCTCAGGAAGTCTTCATCAAGAGCGAACCGTCGCTAGCACGAGCCAGCTTCTAAATCCTATGACCGGGAAGTGGTCGGAAACCCTGCTGGAAAGGCTCGATTTACTGCCGGGACTTTTCAAAGAGGTGGTCGAGCCGGGTACTATCGTTGGTTCTTTGAAGCCAGAGGTGCAAAAAGAAACCCGTCTGAGCGACATTTCCGTGATTGCGGTGGCGGGTCACGACACCGCGAGCGCGTTTGTCGCTTTGCCGGGGAACCGCAAAGGGTTTGCGGTGATGAGTTCGGGCACGTGGTCCTTAATGGGTCTGGAATTACCGGAACCTCAAATGGGGACGAATGCGTTACAAGATGGCTTTTCCAATGAAATTGGATACGGCAACACCGTTCGTTTTTTGAAGAATATATGTGGAATGTGGCTGATCGAGGAGTGCCGACGGCACTGGACGGAAGCAGGTCGCAATTACGATTACGATGAGCTTGTTGATCTCGCCAACGGGGTTCCGTCTATGATTTCATTGATTGATCCAGACGCTCCTGATTTTGCAGCTCCGGAGCACATGCCGAATGCCATCAGTACATTCTGCCAGCGAACCGGGCAGAAAGTCCCGGCTGACGACGCGTCCTTGATTCGTTGCGTGTTTGACAGCTTAGCGATGAAATATCGCTACGTTTTTCGAAAACTGGAAGCCTACTCTGACCAGTCATTAGAAGGGCTCTATGTTCTAGGGGGAGGGACACGTAATCACTTGTTGAATCAAATGACGGCCGATGCCTTAGGCGTGCCGGTGGTGACGGGGCCTTCAGAAGCGACTGCGGTGGGCAATATAGCGGTTCAAATGATTTCGAACGGGGAGTTAGATAGTCTTGAGAGTGCCCGTGAATTGGTCGAAGAATCATTTTTTTCAAAGGTGTTTGAGCCTTGCGATACGGGGCCTTACACTTATAATGAGGTTAGGTTTTCAAAATTATTGGATTGCTAGTCGGTTACCCTTAGTGGATGCGTATGTTTTCAAGCGTTTTTAAGACACATATTTTTTAGTTATGGCTGAACCCTTCGACCCCAGTCTTCCGTCCATCGAGTTTCTGCGACAGAAAGCCCGCCGCCGCATGCCGGGCTTTGCCTTCGACTATTTAGAGGGAGGGTGCAATTCGAATGTTAACGTGCGACGGAACACGGACGACATTCGCAAGATCAAGCTAAAGCCGTACTACGTTTGCGACTACGCAGGCTCAAATTTGGATACGGCTCTTTTTGGACAGACCTACAGTGCTCCGTTTGGAATTTCTCCAGTTGGATTGCAGGGTTTGATGTGGCCCAAGTCTTGTGAGATCCTTGCGGCTGCTGCAAATGAACACAATGTTCCTTTTGTTTTGAGTACGGTGGGAACGGCCAGCGTGGAAAAGGTTTCCGAAATAACAGAGGGTAAAGCTTGGTTTCAGTTGTACCACCCGGCAGAAGAGGAGCTGCGTGATAAGCTTCTAAAGCGAGTCGAAGCAGCGGGTTGTCCCGTTCTCGTGATTCTCGCAGATACACCGACGTTCGCGTATCGCCCTTTGGAAATTCGCAACGGTCTTTCCATTCCCCCCCGCATGACCCTGCGAAACATATGCCAAATGATGGCCCATCCGACCTGGTCGTTTTCACAGCTCGCCGCCGGATCTCCCGAATTCAAAACCATGAAGCCCTATATTCCCAAGGGTCTCAACATGAAGCATTTGGGTCTTTTCATGAATAAGACCTTTTCAGGTCGTTTAACAGTAGACCGGATCAAGGCGATTCGCGATCTTTGGAAGGGGAAACTAGTGGTGAAGGGCATCGTCAACGTCGAGGATTGCCAGAAGGTAGTCGATTTGGGGGTAGATGGGGTCATCATTTCCAATCACGGAGGGCGTTCGCTGGATGCGGGGCAGTCTACGATAGAGGTGCTCCCCGAATTGGCTAAGAAATTCGGCAACCGCATCACAGTCATGATTGACAGCGGAATTCGTGAAGGCCCAGACATCGCCTGTGCCCTCGCTAGCGGGGCCCAATTCAGTTTCATGGGACGGTCCTTCATGTACGGTGTGGGGGCTCTGGGCAAGAAAGGTGGGTCCCATACGATCACCATGATCAAACGCCAGCTCCAACAAGTCATGGAGCAAGTGGCGTGTCCAACCATACAGGATTTTCCAAAACATTTGATAAGATCTTAGTAGATCGGTAAGAACTAAGATCCGTAGGAGCTTCGCTAGTGACGGTCTTAGCCTCGGCGGAGACGGTTGCGGAGACCGCTTTGCTAAAATAGAGTTGCCTCGCCTGGTCGCCCCTAGTTTCCAGCTGCAGTTATCGGCTGTATCCGATTGTTTGTGGTTAGAAGGTCTGGTTAGTTGGGAAGGGCGATAATATCGACGTCGCCCACGCGAGTCGCCCGAGCAAGATTCGAAAAGATTCCAAGGCTTTTTTTCCTTTGTTCGAGATCGTACCAGAGGAAATCAAAGCACATCTGGCTGAGCACTTCCGAATGAACTGGATCAATCGATTTCACAAGAATACCGATGTGCGGTCATCCGTCCTTCCAGATTTGTTAAACTTTGCTTGTGTGAATGATGAAGAACGATTTTCGTGTTTAATCTTACACCGCTGGATTGCGATATTGGGTAATCGGTACATCAAACGAACTACGTTAGCTAGAGCGGTGTGGCGTTTTTGTAGACTTCCGCTTTAGAACCAACTTTGCGAGTTTCGGCTCCAACTTCTTCAAGGAAATTGACTAATAGATGGTGAAGTTCATTTGTTTTATCCTCTTTTTGTTTCGAGAGATCTTTGGCTTCGCCAATGTCTTTTGAAAGATCAAAAAGTTCTAGCCGATTTGTATCCCAGGTTTTGACGAGCTTGTAGTCGCCGAGAATGAGAGAGCTCTCTGCACTTCGCGCGACTGCCTGATGGAAAATTAAAAAAGGATTGTTCCGTTTCACTTCGCCTCGTCCAGCGTTCATGAGTACGCTCTTGAGGCTACCTCCATCGAGGGCCTGAGGAAGAGGCTTACCGTAGCCTACTAAATCGGCGATAGTTGGTAGTATATCGAGACCGGTTACAGGAACATGAGAGATACCCTGATTATCTATGTTTGGGCCGATCACGATAAAGGGGACGCGAACACCACCCTCATAGACGGAGCCTTTCCCGTCTCGAAGGGGGTCATTTCGGTGAATCTCGGGATCTTCCTGACCAGGGATACCCGTGCGCCCGCCGTTGTCTGACAAGAAGAATACATAAGTCTCGTTCTCAATCCCGAGCTCATGAATCTTGTCAATAAGAAGACCGATGCCAGTATCTACATCGGAGGTCATAGCAGCAAACTCGGGCATGGAATGTTTCTTCCCCTTCTTCCAATTTCTTACTTCTTTTAGTGACTCTTCTAAATAGTAAATATCAAGGTGCATCGCGTAGTGAGAGACCTGAACGAAAAATGGATGACCTGCACTGGTCTGGTTCTCCATGAACGTTCCCGCCCGTTCTGTGATTCCCCAAATTAACTTTGGATCCTCCTGCGCTGATGGTCCTCCACTGCCTTTGCCTCCGCCGGTCTCATTGCCGGTGAGTCCATCGCTAACATCGTATCCCATCTCCTCGGGAGTCACATCGTCAAAACGCATATCCCATTTCCCGAAGTGGGCTGTGCGAAAGGCTGGGTTTGCCTGTTTAAGCATTTGAGGTATGCTCAGTTGTTTTCGGTAGTTAGATGTCCAGTTTCTCTGGTCTTTCTGATAGATATGACGGGCGGGAGTCTGGCCGATGAGAATGCTTCTTCGCGTGGGGCAACAATAAGGAGCGGGAGAGTAACCTTGGGTGAAGCTTGTGCCCATGAAGGCGAGTCTTTCAATATTTGGGGTCTTGAAGTAGTCGCTTTTCGTGCGTGGGTCGTCTGGCTTAATTTGAAGTGAACTGCCTACCCAGCTTTGGTCGTCTGTGAGTATGACGACGAAGTTGGGTGAGGCGGCGATGGCTCCCGATACGAAGAACAGCAAAATTAACGAAATCGAAGTAGTATTCAATAAGTTGTACACTTTCATATATTTGAGTAATTGGAAATTCTTATGGTTTCGTTAGGATTTGCCCCTATTTTATGCTTTCCAAAGCCCGTCTAAAGGGAGATGACGTCCGGCTTGGGATATCGAACGGGCGGTGCGTCTGGACCATAGTCATGTCCGATTAAAGGAGTTGCCGCGATGGCTCCGAGGGTATTTATAAAGGAACGGAGGTTGGTATTTGGGGAGTTCATAATTGAGATATGAGAGAACTTTTAGGGGCATCGCTTGCAGCGATCCGCGTTTTTAATAAATTGACTCTAAAACGCGGTATGAAGCAAGTTACAGCCTCCCCGACGATGATGCCAAAAATGATTTAGAAAATCAGTGACTGTGCTTGTGGTGTTCCCATATGATGTCACGCCCAAAGTCCCCATCGAAGTCGCGCCAGGCGGCATGGATGTGATTGGCTCCATTTTGGATATTGTCGTACTCAATGAGGAAGTTGGGACCTTGAATCCGGTAATAATGAGCTTCTCCCACCTCGGCACTGCCCGCCCAAGCAAAAATAACCCGGTCCATTCCATCCTTTTCAAATTTCATTCGTCGCTCCTTGGCGACTTTGGAAGGCATATTATTCAAATAGACGGCAATCAGCTGGTTGAGTCCTTTTACTTGTCTCGCGTTTAGATCGGCGACCGATATCCCAGCATCTCCCAGCGGATACACTTTTGGATCGTTACTCGAGTAAATATCTTTTGGTGCTTTATTGGCAATCACCGCTCTTTTGCGTTGATTGCTGTTGAGCGAAAGGAGGAAGGCCCGGGCTAAGTCTTCCTCCTCTTTGAGGATACGAGCCCCTTTTTGAGGACCAGAAAGGACTTTAGCAGGATTCGCTCCCCAAAAATTAGGAGTAGTGGAGAGTAGTTTCCCATCAACGACTGTGAAATTGAGCGATAGGTGGTGTCCCTCGAAGCGCCATCCCCAAGCTCCTTCCGAGGAGGGCTTTCCGAATATGCTGGTGTAATAGAGTTCTGAATCCCGGTGATCCGATTTCTCGAGAATGAACAGAATCGACTCACTATCCTGGATTTTCTTTACTTTGGTGTGACCGATCGCACTTAGGCTTGCGCTGAGAAGGTCACTAAGCTTTTCCTCCTGGAAGGAATTGAGATCTTTTAAATCGACCCCTTTACGTTCCCCAGTGATAGGCACGAAATGCCAATTCGTGCGTTCGCCTTCGACTTCCATGGGAAAGGTGGCTCTCGCCTTCAGTTCCTTCGTTAGTGAGTCTAGAAAAGCGATGGCTGCTTTCTCCATGTCTTGGACAACGGATTCGACGGCCGGGAGAGAGGCACAGAAACTGGAGAGGCTGAGGGCAAACGCCGCGACGGGGAGTGTTCGGTTTTTCATTTGGGTAAAATAACGATGAACATTACTTTCCGGAACGCAAGGATTGGGAGCGAGGAATCTAACATCACTGCTTTGTAGCCTGATTGCAAAGTCGTTCTTTTCCGGTCGAATACTCAGAACTAAAATAGTATAAGGATGATCAGGCTGAAGTAATGAGCTATTTTATTACAGATCCTAAGGGAGCGATATTATAAAAAGTTGGCGGGTGGTGTTTTCACCTTGCCCGACCAGCCCAGGCACGAGAATTTTGGTGCCACTTCGATTCCAGGCGGGGGAGGGGTCTTGGCGAAGATCGCCTGAAATCCAGTTTTCGATACCAAAGCCCTGGGAGCGGATCAGTCTTCCATCTGAGCGTCGATAGAAATTGTAGGAATTAATTTTCTGTACCTTGTCCTTGTGTCCGTTGACAAACCAGTCGCCCTGGGGAGATAGGCTGATGTCTCCTTCGGGATCAGGAAACGCGTTGTTGTCGCCAATCTGTCCAACAACTAGATCTTGGTCTACATCGTAAATTATCTGACGCGTATCCATCGCGCCGATCATACGATGGCCGAAGTCCCATTCAGGGTGGCCGCCGAAGAAGTGTTTTAATCGCTTCAGTCCGGTTCCATCAGGATTTATCACGAAAGGGGCATTGATACGAGGGTGCTTGTTTTTATTGATGCTACTTCGCCAACCCGCTCGGGCGAAAAAGAAAATACGATCTCCGTCACGATTCCAAAGGGTGTGGTTGATAAATAACGCAAGGTCGTCAATATGCGGTTCGGTTTTTCGAATCTCCGCTGCCATCTGCTCAAAGGAGACAAGGAGTGACTGTCGGCCCGTTCTTGAATCGATGAGAAAGATTCCATCGTCCTTGGGGTGCTTGATGCCTACAGTCCAGTCGTAAGCATCTTTGTAGCCGGTTACGGGTCGTAAACGGGCCATTCGGGCATAGTTGATTGCTGCGAATGCCCCTCCCGTTTGTTTCACGCCACTATTTCCCACCGGTTGTTTGCGAGACTGAAATTCTTTGACGCGTTTTCGTTTTTCGATGTCGTAGAGAACTGTGAACACCTTGCCCGTTTCGGGATTTCGATCATTGAAGAAGAACTGTGAATCGAGAGCATCGGGATTCCAGTAGAACATGGTCCCTTGCTGGGGATTCCAGCCTTGCGTCTGCTCAAGAATCTCTATGGCGTAGTTGTTGTGAGTATCGATCAAAACCACGTCAGCCGGCTCGCCTTTTCCGGGGAGGTGGTCATGGAAGGTTGATTGCAGGGCAACGATAAACCGTTCGTTTCCGTTCCAGGGGATATTCTGAACGTGTCCAATATATCCAAAAAAAGTATGCTTCTTTCCATGCGTGATCTGCTCGACTTTTAGTTTTTCGGAGGCCTCGTTCGGGAGGATTATTGCAGGGATCGCTAGAAAAAGGAGGTAGGGGGCTAATCGTTTCATAATGCAATGGAAAAGAAATAAGCGGATAGATTTAGTTGAATATGGTAGCGGGTGATCCCCGATTGCCGATTTAAAGTGGTGCCGGCATCCTGCCTGTTTAATGATTATCAAAACAGGCTGTGAGCCTATTCGACGATTTTATTGAGGTTGCTAGGAGAGGGCCCGGTAACTTGAAAGTTATTGGGAAAGGGGATTGGACTCAAGCTGAAGTCCTTACCTATTTGTATTCAGTCAGAACCTTGCGCTCTTTGACTGGATACCATTCCTTTATCAGTTTCGCCATGCGGGCAACGACTATCGGGTGCCTGCCGGCGAGGTTTGTCTTTTCGTGAGGATCCGCTATCAAGTCAAAAAGCTGCGGGCGTTTCTCATCTCTCGGGTGGGTGGTTTTGTATCGGTTTACTTCACCGTCATAGGTGAGAAGAAGTTTCCATTTTCCTTCGATACACCAACGGAAGAGAAGAGAAGCCTCAGGGTTTTCGATGTCGGTGATATCGTGGGCAAAGCTTTCTCCATAAATAGCCTTGCGCTCAATTTTTAAACCGGATTTCATGTAGTCTAGGAGATTGTGTCCGGGGACAGGTATAGAAGGTTGCCTTGCTCCTGCTGCCGCAAGTACAGTCGGGAAAATATCAATACTGCTCACGAGTTCATCGCGAAATTCAGGCTCAAATGTGCCAGGCCAAGAGTAAAGAGTCGGTTGTCGGATACCACCTTCGTAAGGGGTCTGCTTTGAACGAGCATCATACCCATTCCTTTCGGGGTGCTGAATCCAGCCATTATCGCCCACGTAGACAATGAGTGTGTTGTCGCGGATACCCTTCTTCTCTAGATAGCCCACTAAGTCGCCGCAGGTCTCGTCCCACCACTCGATCATCGCATAGTACTTCGCAATGGTAAGGGGGTGGTCGTCTTTGTATTTGTCCAAAAGTCTCGCCGGAGGGTTGTGGGGCGTGTGCGGTAGAAAGGCGGCATACCACATGTAGAAAGGTTTATCCTCCTCGGCTGCTAAATCGATGAAGTCGAAACACTCTTTTAATCCTTCCCGGCCAATTTTCAGTCCATCATCGCCATGCCGACCGCCGGGATGGGGAAAGCCTCGAGTCATGCCGTGAGTGAATCCGCCTCGAGCATAGTTGCCCTCCCACCACTTACCGCTTTGATGGCTCAGGTATCCTTGCTCTCCTAGAAGTTCGGGAAGCGTATCGAATCCATCAATATATGAGATGAGTTGGGCTCTACGAGCGTTGTAGAGAGCGGAGTCCTTTTCCGCGTATTTGGGAGACGGGTCGTTTCCGGTTACGCCGTGGCGATGCGCGTAGTGTCCGGTAACTAAAGTCATTAAGGAAGGACGGCACAACGCGGTGGGTACATACCCGCGAGGGAAGACGATGCTCTCGGTCGCGAGTTTGTCGATGTGTGGCGTACGGACGTGGGGGTGTCCCATGAACGCGTAGTCATTCCAGGCTTGGTCGTCACTCAGCAGAAGAACGACGTTAGGTTTGTCAGCCGCGGGGGTTACAGTTGAGAATAAACCAAAGATTAGAAAGAGTAAGGAAGTTCGAATACGGCTTTTCATTGAATAATTCATTTAGGGCGAACTACGGCCCTGTTTAAAAGCTGATCTATCGGGCTATAAGGTCAATCTTTAGCGAATGCCTATGAAATAATCAAAAGTGCCCACGGGCATTTATTTGAACTGTTGTCGAAAGAGCCAAATTATCGCAAAGTGATGAGCAAGTCTTTGCTTTCCACTTGATCGCCCACTTGGACAGCGATCTGGTCGATTACCCCGTCTTCCTGGGCGTATACGGTTGTCTGCATTTTCATAGCTTCCAGAATCGCGAGTTTGTCGCCCTTCGCTACTTTGGTACCCACTGTTACAGAAAGACTGCTTACCATGGCGGGTATCGGTGCACCGATCTGTTTAGAGTCCGCAGAGTCTGCCTTATCGCGTCGCTTCGATTCAATGGTGATGGACGTATCCGTGATAACGCATTCACGGGCTTTACCGTTGAGTTCGAACGTTAAAATGCGCTCTCCATCGTCGTTGGGCTCACGCACATATATTAGTTTGACGATGAGGGTCTTACCTTCCTCGATTTCGACGGATATTTCCTCACCCGGCTTTAGCCCATAAAAGAAAGCCGGTGTCGGGAGACCGGATGCTTGTCCGAATTTCCTTATCGAGGATACGAGGCTTTTGAATACATCTGGGTACATAAGGTACCCCCAGAGTTCATCGTCGGTGCACTTGCGCTTCGTGATGGCAGTAACTTCTTCTCTCACTTTGTCGAGGTCTACCTTGGGAGCACGGGCACCAGGACGGCCTTTGTGAGCCTTGCGGTTTCCAAGCACGACTTTCTGTACCGCCTTAGGCCAGCCGCCCATAGGTTGACCTAGGCCGCCGGAGAGCATGTCCACGACCGACTCGGGGAATGAAGTTCCTTCCGGCAGGTTCACCATGTCTTTGGGCTCTACACCTTTGGTGAGAAGGAACATCGCTAGATCGCCCACTACTTTACTGCTAGGGGTCACCTTTACGATGTCCCCAAGAATTTGGTTAACCTCTTCGTAGTAACGAACGACCTCGGTCCAGCGGGCTCCCAATCCAAGAGCTCGCGCTTGCTCGCGTAGGTTTGTGTATTGTCCTCCTGGCATTTCGTGTCCATATACCTCCGCGGTGCCAAATTTGGGGCTGGTATCAAAAGGCTCATAGAATTGGCGAACTGCCTCCCAATAGATAGAAAGTTGATCCAGGTACTGTTGATTGAGCCGAGTGTCCCGCTTGTCGCCGACGAAAGCCTTTACGATCGAATTCAGGTTCGCTTGTGCAGTGAGACCGGACAGGGACGCGATTGAAAGGTCCACGATATCGACGCCGGCTTCAGCGGCTTTAACGATTGATGCCGAGGCGATACCACTGGTGTCGTGGGTGTGGAAGTGTACAGGAATAGATATCTCCGAGCGTAAAGCTTTGATTAATTTGTAGGCTGCTTTGGGGTGGCAAAGACCAGACATGTCTTTGAGTGCCAGGGTGTGTGCCCCCATGTTCTCAAGCTCCTTGGCGAAAGAGACATAGTACTCCAAGGTGTATTTATCGCGATCGGAATCTAGAATGTCACCAGTGTAGCAAACGGTGGCCTCGCAAATCGCTCCAGTATCTTTTCGCACCGCTTCCATTGCAACCTTTAGATTGGGCAGGTAATTGAGCGAGTCGAAAATCCGGAATATATCCATGCCGGCTTCAGCGGAGTGTTTTACGAAACCTTGGATTACATTGTCGGGATAATTTGAATACCCTACGCCATTGGCACCGCGTAGAAGCATCTGAAAACATACATTGGGGATTTTCTCCCTGAGATCCCGCAGTCGCTTGAATGGATCTTCCTGCAAAAAGCGCATGCAAGTGTCGAATGTCGCACCACCCCAGCACTCGAGGCTGTAGAGGTTGTGGGCGTGTTGGGCAATGCTGTCAGCTACACGGAGCATGTCGAAAGTCCGCAAACGAGCGGCAAGAAGCGACTGGTGGGCATCCCGTAGCGTCGTGTCGGTAATCAAAAGTCTGGTCTGTTTGCGAGTCCACTCGGCGAATTCTTCCGGCCCGTGTTTCAAAAGATAGTCGCGGGTTCCTTCGGGTTTTGGGGCCTTTGGATCGTAGGCGGGAGGAATGACCGGGAGACTCATTGAGGGAACTGGACGGTTCTTTACCTGAGGATTCCCGTTTACAATCGTTTCTCCGAGTAAGTTTAGGAGCTTGGTCGCTCGGTCGCGTCTGCGACGGAATTGGAAGAGTTCTGGCGTCGTATCGATCAAAGTAGTGATCGCCTCTCCGGACCTAAAAGTGTCGTGGTGAATGACGTTTTCAATAAATGGGATGTTTGTCTTGACACCGCGTATGCGCATCTCTCTCAAACCACGGTCCATTCGCTGAATGGCCAGGTCGAAGGTACGGGCGGATGCGGTCAGCTTTACCAAAAGAGAATCGTAGAAAGGCGTAATCACCGCTCCCGTTTCGCCCATGGCACCATCCAAGCGAATGCCAAAGCCAGCGGCACTTCTGTAGTTGACGATCTTCCCATAGTCAGGAGCGAAATTATGTTCTGGATCTTCCGTAGTGACACGGGCCTGAATCGCATAGCCATTTCTCGGTATATCGTCTTGTTGAGGAATCCCAATCTCGTCGCTGAAGAGTGAGTACCCTTGGGCTATTAGTACCTGGCTACGTACGATGTCGATTCCGGTTATGACTTCGGTAACAGTATGCTCAACCTGGATACGAGGGTTCATCTCTATGAAGAACCATTCGTTGGTATCAGCATCTAGAAGAAACTCAACAGTACCCGCACTGTAATAGCCGATCGATTTAGCAATTTTGACGGCAGCTTTGCAGAGTTCGAGTCGAGTCTTCTCCGGTAGTCCAATGGATGGGGCGACTTCCACTACCTTCTGGTGGCGCCGTTGTACAGAGCAGTCACGCTCGTGGAGATGGACGACGTTCCCTTGCTTGTCTCCGAGTATCTGCACCTCGATGTGCTTGGCCCGTTTGATGTAGCGTTCAAGAAATACTGCTGAGTTGCCGAAAGCGCGTTCGGCTTCACCCTGAGCTTCCTCAAGGAGCGATCTCAGGTCTTTGTGATCGTCGACGACTCGCATTCCACGACCCCCTCCGCCAAAGGCTGCCTTAATGATAAGAGGAAAGCCAATTTTGTGTGCCATCTTAATCGCCTTTGAAGAATCTGCGACTGGATCAGTTGTTCCCGGGAGCGTGGGAACATTGGCACCTTCTGCGATTTTGCGGGCTTCAATCTTGTCACCCATCCGCTCAAGCAGCTCAGCATTGGGACCGACAAAGGTGATTCCGTTCTCTTCGCAAGATCGTGCGAAGTGGGCATTTTCTGAGAGGAAGCCATAGCCCGGATGAACGAGATCGACCTTTTTTGCTTTGGCGAGATCGATGATGTTCGGAATGTCGAGGTAGGCGGCTACTGGCCCTTTGCCTTGGCCAATTAGATAGGCTTCGTCTGCTTTGAAGCGATGGACTCCGAAGCGATCCTCATTCGCGTAGATCGCTACGGTGCGGTAGCCCATTTCAGTCGCGCTGCGAAAAATACGGACTGCAATTTCGCTACGGTTGGCGGCAAGGAGTTTCTTCATAGGATAATCGAAAAAAATAGGACGGACCAATACAAATGCTGGTCCCTCGTCGTCTGTCAATTCAGGGTGGAGGGTAGCGTGCGATTATCGGTTATTTCGGTTCTCTGCGACTAGGACGATTCCATCTAAGAATTGTACAAAAACGACGGCTTGCTGGGTGCAGAGTCAATTGATAGGGGTTGTCATTAGCGGCCCTACTCTTGAAGAGTTGTCGTAAAACACCAAAGGGTTAATTGGTTGAGGGGTTGGAGACCGAGATTGCATTGTGCATTTGCTATTGAGTCCGTCCGGTTTCTTTCTGAGAAACACACGCATATTTTATAAAACCCTGTAAGCACTCCACCATGTTGACTCGATTCACCCTTTTAATTTCTATTTTCGCTATGACTTTTGGTTTCTCTACAGGTCCTGACTCAGAATTCGCTTCAAGCAAGGCACCACTGCTGCGACATGTCGTACTCTTTAAGTTCAGGGATGACGCAACCGATGCCCAGGTTGGTAAGATAGTAGAAGCTTTTGGGGAATTGCCCTCAAAGATTCCGTCCATTGTCGAGTATCAGTGGGGTACCGATGTGAGCATTGAAGGAAAGGCCAATGGGTTCACGCACTGTTTTCTAGTGAGTTTTGCTGATGATGCGGGCCGGGCAGAGTACTTGCCACATCCGGATCATAAAGCGTTTGTCGATCTGCTACTTCCTTCTCTGGACAAGGTAACGGTGGTCGACTTTTTCGCTACGGACTCGCAGGGAGCTATTGATACGGATGGAAAGCTGCGCCATGTTGTTCTTTTTGATTTCAAAGACGGAATGACTGAAAAATCCCAGCAAGCGATCGAGACGAAATTCACCTCCTTGCCGGGCGATATCTCAGAGATCGCTGCCTACGAGTGGGGCTTGAACAACAGTCCGGAAGGATTGGATGATGGATACAGCCATTGCTTTCTGGTCACTTTTGACGACGAAGCGGGCCGGGGTATCTACATCCCGCATCCGTCCCACAAAGAGTTTGGCGGAATCGTGCGACCCAACGTCGAGAAAGTGCTCGTATTCGATTTCTACAACGGAAAGTAGGGGAACGATGTGGTCAGCGATTGTGCATGATTGAGCGAAGCTGGGTAGCTCAGTGCTTTAGCCAGAGTTTCCTAAGTCATTAGTCCGTGACTTGGACTATAGCATCTGCGTAGGGTAGCCAGGATGTCGCATAAATTTGAAGCGTTCCTATTTGATCTCGATGGGACTTTAGTGGACTCGAATGGAGTCGTTGACCGAGTCATGGAAGCATGGTGCCAGCAAAACGGGGTTTCGTATTCTGAGATAAAAGACAGTAATTACGGGTCGAGATCGGTCGACACAGTGGCGGCAGTGGCTCCCCATATTGACGCGGTGCAGGCGGCGGCTGATATCGAAGCGGGAGAGCGTGCGGAGCTGGTTGACCTTAGGGAGATAGAAGGAGCCCGAAGTTTCCTTTCTCAGGTACCGCAAAGCCGATGGGCAATTGCGACGTCAAGCTACCTTATCACGGCCAAGGCAAAGCTGCGGGCGGCTCGGATTCCGATACCAAGTGTACTGGTTGCGGCGGATGGAGTGATTGAGGGGAAACCTCATCCAGAAGCTTACATGAAGGCGTCAATGGAGCTGGGGTACCATCCGGAAGACTGCTTGGTTTTCGAAGATTCTGAGACGGGTGTGCGGTCTGCTCTGAATGCAGGATGTCGCGTTTTCGTCGTGGGGAGTTCGCTGGTAATGAATGAATCGAGGATCGTCGGGCGAAGCGCAAGTTTTTCAGAATTACAATTGCTTGTAGATGAGGATGGGCGATTAGAGATAGTTTTGGATTCAACGTTAGTGTAGTTGAGTTTGGCTACATTCTTAGAATTACCTCTAAAAGGGACCTAGTTATTCTACGCTGGTCCGGGCAAGCAGGGTTTCTCTACCGGTTGTTTATTTAACAAAAGTCACTCGGCCGAAAAACTCTGGATTGTGGAATTGGATCTTATCAGATTTCGAGGGATTCCATTGGCTGTATTGGACATTGGTCTGTCCGCCGAGGCGATGGAGGTTGAGACGCCAATTATCGTCGGGTTGCGGTGGGGTGTTTTTAGCGACGTGGGAAAATGCCGCGAAAGGAATGGCGACTTCGAGAGCCCAAAGACTGTCGGTGTCTGAATCATCATTGAGCGTACCAACGATTGAAGTGGCAATTTGAATGTCTGGATCCCAGGGGATTTTGCTGCCCGGACCTTCCGGATGTTGGAAGTCAAGAGATATACCTTTTACGTTCATCTCGATATTGAAGTAGTCCATCAAATTGTCAGGGTTGGGTGAGGTGAAAATTTCGACGCAATCGTCCATGTAGACGGGCGAGTCGCGATCAGTATGTTCGGCCCAGATGTGAGCGTCCTCGCAGACAAAACTGACATATAGGTATCGATCGTCCCATAAAAGTTTGGCCTTCGTTTTCTCCTTTTTACCCTCCGTCCACCAGGGGAACTGAAAATGATCGACAGGTGGTACGGACTTCCAAGCGTCCTCGCTTAATTTACCATCGATGACGATGGAGGATTGGGTGAAGGCGATTTCATGCGTTTTCAGTATTTGATCGTACGTATCCGCATCGTGGGGAGTGCACGAGGTGAAAAAGAGACCTTTTAATGCGATAAAAGGAAGGTAGAGGTGGTTTTTAGCCATAGAAGTTGAGGTTGGAAGAAGAAACTTTTAATACGCGGCTAGTGAGGTGTTTCCAGTACTGGAGACGAGAATTAGATTGGGCAATTCGCTGATTTGTTTGGATATCGTTTGCATAAAAGGATCTTCGTTCCCCTCGGTTGGAACTTCAAATCCTATAAATACGATTTTGGCGGATACAGAGCGAACTCTCATTTCAGATTAGGTATTGTCGCTTCTTACAATATTTGGCTTAGCTTTCACGCGAGCTATCTCGATCAGCGATTGGATCTTGGATCCTGCCTTATCCTGGTCCGCGTGCTGGCCGACGGCTTGGCCGAGCCGCAGGAACATTATGACCCCAAGGATAGTGAGGGTACTAGGCATAAAGACGCAGCCAAAAGTACCAAATTTAGCGGTAGTGAAGCCCGATTTACCAACACCGATAATATTTCGATCAGGGGCGAACGAAGCTCAGATGAATGTGGTAGGCAAGGTTGAATCTTGTGGCGGCCGGTCTTCCCATCCTCCAAAGCCCCACAAGTTGGCTGTCATTACGCTGATTTCGTTACCCAGTTGAAAATTTCGGGTACACCGCCTTTTTGGAATAGATCGTGATCATTTTACCTTCACCTTCCTGCATGGTTCCAATCTCGCAAACGGGAGTATCGATTTTGCCGGCACAGATAGTGAAATCATTATCCTCTAGATATATCATTATCGCATCGAAATTATCGAATTCCAAAGCGATGGAGGGTCCGTTGTCTCGGATTGCCAATCAGGATCAATGTCTGTGATGGCGAGCGGCCCCGATCACATCTCGAACTATACCCAAGATGCATCCTTTTCCAATCCTTAGACGGTTGGACTGAGCCCAAGCTTCTTCTCGTAAAAGTCGCAGGCACTTAGCATATTTGTAACAGGATAAACGGTGAGGACAATATCGGCGACTTTTATCGAAATCAACAATAGCTGATGGTGTATTACAAAAACAGTCCTAGAGAAAGAAAAGTCTCTATGGTTCCTCCGTGGGGGTGACCAGCGATCCTGATCTGGCGTCATTGTCTGACCGGGAATCCTCTCGTCCAGAGATGATCGTCTCCGCTTGGATTGTGTAGCCGAATTCCGCGGCAAGCTGGGCTCTATCTAGATAAATAGTGTGGGCGGTTGTTTCGTTCTTAAGAAGGCTTCCGAGATAGACTTTTTGCGGGAAACCACCATTCTGGACGATTTCCATGGACACGCTATCGAGTCGTTCGGTCCCTCGGTTTTCGACAGTTACGACAAGGGGGATCGCGGATTCGGTTGCTTGCGAGTAGTCTAAATAGAAATCGCCGACAGCTGCATCGTAAATGTTGGATTCGTCGCGACTTAAAACCCGATCTACATTCAGGGTTCCATTTCCGGTCTCAACATCCACACCGGGAGCACCGCCATCGTCTGCATATTGAAAAAGAAGATCTGCGGCCTCCTGTGGGTCGAGGCTTGGATTGAGGGAGAGAGTGGCCGCAATACTGCCAGAAACATAGGGAGTAGCGGCCGATGTTCCGGAGAAACTGACCCATTCTTCATCACCCCAGGCAGCGAAGACCCCCACACCCGGAGCCGCAATATCTACCGAGGGACTGTAGTTGGAAAACTCTGCTCGTTGACTATTCGCATCTATGGCCCCAACCCCGATCACACCTTGAAACTGGGCAGGGTAGGGAACAAAGTTGCCCCCGTCATTGCCAGCTGACGCGACCAGAGCGACTTCCTTTGATAAGGCATAGGCGACCGCGTCGTTGAGAACTCGAGTGTAACCGTAGCTTCCAAGGCTCATACTGATAACTGATGCTCCCGAGTTGACTGCCTCAATAATGCCCATGGCTAAAGTAAAGCTATCGCCAAGACCTTCAGAATCCATGACTTGAATACTTATTAAGTTCGCGGCAGGTGCGATTCCGAGACCACCTTCTCCAATCAGGATTGATGCGATAGCAGTGCCATGGCCGTTGTATTCGGAATCAGGGTTTCCAGAAGAATCGACCAGAATTTTTCGCTCGATACTTTTATCCCTTAGAATAAAGTGCTCGTCTATGCCGGTATCGAGGATCGCGACCTTGACGCCTTCGCCCCAATCTTCGTTTTCCTTAGGAACGCCTAGCCATTCGAGAGCCTGCTTATCGAATGGAACACCTGCTTTTTCGCTTGGAGAAGGGTGCGGATTATTGGGTGCTGTAACGACGTAGTTATAGTCAAAGGACGCTTCGCTTCCGGCTAGGTTAAAGATTCGACTGGCCGCTTCTTTGTTGTCAATACCGAGGCGAATAGAATTCAGAAGGTCGCTTCTATCAATAATTCGGATGCCATTGTTTTTAGAGGAAGCTAGAAAAGCCCGATAGGTTTGCGGATCTGCAAAAGACACTAGAAGCTCACTCTGTTTTGCCAATCCATCTGGCGGCGAGAATTCAGGCATCGTATCAGTGCCTTCGTTTTCAAATGGAAGCGATTCTGCGAGTCCAACAAAGTCAGGCAGTGGGGTTGGGTCCTTCTTTTCTCTCCAGGAGGTATCATCTGGATCCTCGGCCTGAAATAGACCATCGTAAGCATGCCGGCCTCCGAAATAGATAACGGTCATAGTGGCTACCAGTAACGGGAGGCGATACCTCATCAATCGAGACTTTAAAAAATGGCCATTGGGTTAAGGGGTGAACCTGTTCCCCCTTCGACTGCGAGCGGAGCGAAAGTGATTAGAAAGTCCCATCGCTTGAACTCTTTCGCTTTCTGACTCAGCTCTTCAAGATCGAGGTTGTCAAGCATGTGAACCCCCATAGAGTGTAGCATTAGAAGATGAATAGGGCTGTTCACGCCTGGTATTCCTGAAGGCGATACCTCGCTGCCACCATCGCTTCCCAGAACGGAGATGTCGCGTTCCCTCAGCCATCGAGCGGAGGTAGCATGCAGTCCGGCCTGTGTACCGTTCCAGGGGCCAGCGACTTCACGCCTCGCCCATCTCCCGGTGTAGATTAGGACGACATCGCCGCTGGCTATTTTGACGCCTGCCTTTTCTTCCCAAGCATCTAAATCGCTTGGATAAATCGCGGTTCCAGGATCTAGGTAGTCGACTCCTTTCAGAGCGGGAACGTCTAAAAGAATGCCTCGAGAAAAGACGCCGTTCTTCAGATTGTTTACGTCGAGTTTTGTTGCACCCTCCGGAGTCACCACTTTGGCGGAGATCCCGTTGTAGAGAGTTTGTTCGTGAACGTAGTGACAGAGTGAATCGATGTGGGAGTGGGCGAATCCATGGTAGGAAACGGAGAAGTTATCCGAGCACCACTGGGCATGCAAGTTTTGACCATCCGAAAGCATTTTGTGCTGGAACGGATTCGGGTTGTCGGCGGCAAGCTCTGTTTCGACATCCCGAGCGAGGGAAACGGATATTCCGAGTTGAACGAGTTTAGCGGCCTCTTTACGTTTTTGAGGAGTTATAAGATTGATGGCTCCCAATTGGTCGTCCGTGCCCCAGCGACCCCAATTGGACAACTCCTCTAACATGGCGAGGATGTCGTTTTGAGTAAGCTGATTTTCGCTTTGTGCTTGGAGGTAGCTATTTGGAAAAAGCTGGAATAGTAGGAGAGAAGTGAAGAGGTATCGAAATTTCACGTTATGGAAAGAGGGTGTTGAATGGCCGCTTTAAAAAATGATGAGGAAAAGGGGGAACCTTGTGGAATAGGTTTAGTTCTGCCATGCCTTTTCTCGTCGAGTTATTAGCTCCTGATAGGGTTCGTCGATGTCGCCAACTTCTTTTTTCAGAGCGAGAAGTCTCTGTTTGAGTTTTGCGGCAACTTCAGCGTAAACAGGGTCTGTGTAAACGTTTTGCTGTTCATAGGGATCTTTCTCCAAATCGTAGAGTTCTAGTCCGGCAGGAGTGGGCTTGGCTTTGGAAATATCCCATGAGGAAATCATATGCATGTTGGCCTCGGTTACAACTTCGGTTTTATTGGCGGTTATGGCGTTGAGGGTTGGGTGGATCGGAAGACCGTAGTAAAATATGAGTTTGTAGCGTTCGGTTCTAAGGGCGTAGTGAGCTGGAGTATCGTGGTGAGCACGATGCATCCAGTATCGGTAGTAGGTATCACGCCTCCAGTTTCGGGGAGTTTTGCCGGCTAGGTTTCTGCGAAAGGACTGCCCTTGCATTTCCGACGGTGCTTTGACGCCAGCGTAGTCAAGTAAACTTGGGGCGAAGTCCGTGTTGTTAATGATATCTTTGTTGATGCTATTGGCGTTAATTTCCTTTGGATAGCGGACGATGAACGGCATGCGCATGGATTCTTCGAAAGCCCAGCGCTTGTCAACGCGATCATGCTCGCCGAGCATCATACCTTGATCACTGGTATATACGACAAGCGTGTCCTGAGTCAGCCCAGCTTGATCTAAGTAGTCGAGAATGCGACCGACGTTTTCGTCAATGCCAGCGACGCACCGTAAGTAGTCTTTTAGATAGCGTTGATAGGCGGCACGGGTTTGTTCTTTCTCGTTCATTCCGGATATATTAAGAGCCCCGTTAGGCCAGATTTTAGACTGCATCCGAGAAACGCGATTACGTATTTGGTTTGTGGGGCCAACAGTACTTCCGAAATTACGAGATCCATCGGAGCGATCGGAATTGTCCTCGAAAAGGGAATGAGGCTCTGGTATTTCTGTTTCTGAATACAGATCCTTAAAGCGAGGCGCGTACTCCCACAAACCGTGGGGTGCCTTGAAGTGGCACATGAGGAAGAAGGGCTTATCGCCTGTTCTTTTTTCCCGGAGCCAATCCAGGGTCTCATTGCCTATGACATCGCTCGAGTGGCCCTCGTGCACCTCCCCTCCCTGGTTAGCGTCTTTCCATGGCTTCCCCTTCTCTTTGAGCAGAGGGTTAAAATAGAGACCCTGGCCAGGCAGCACTTTGTAGTAGTCGAAGCCGACCGGTTCAGAATGCAAGTGCCATTTGCCAATAATCGCAGTCTCGTAACCAGCTTTCTGCATTTCGACGGCTAGGTTGGGTTGATGGTCTCGATTCCAATTATCGGCAAGTGTAAGGACTCCATTTTTGTGACTGTATTGTCCACTCAGTATGGTAGCACGGCTAGGTGTGCAGATAGAATTCGTGCAGAAGACGTTTTTAAGAAGAATGCCTTCGTCGGCCAGACGGTCAATATTTGCGGTGGGGGCAACTTCTTTTAGGTGGCTGCCGTAGCTGCCAATCGCTTGCCAGGTATGGTCGTCCGACATGATGAAAACGATGTTAGGTTTAGATGCGGCGTGCCGCGAGAAACAGGTAAGGGCAGCGATGCACGCGCCAATTTTTAAGAGATGCCATAAGGTGTTCATGGGAATTCGAGATTTCGTCATTAAAGTGTTATTTAGAAATTCGGTGTGGATGTGAATAGACATTCATGGTGGGGTTTCGTAAGAAACCAACTAAAGTGATTCCGCATTCACGAGCTACTGAAATCGCTAGTGATGAAGGTGCGGATACAGCGGCTACAATAGGAATTCGAGCCGCTAAGGCCTTTTGAATGATTTCGAAAGAAACACGACCGCTAACCATGAGGATATGGTTTTCGAGCGGCCAGATGTCATTGAGCAGTGCAAAGCCGATCACCTTGTCAAGGGCATTGTGGCGTCCCACATCCTCTTTGAGACAAAGCAGATTGCCCGCTTTGTCGAATAGTCCGGAGGAGTGGAGTCCACCGGTCTTTTCAAAGACAACTTGACTTTTTCGCAATCGATCAGGAAGCGAAAGTAGAGTTGCCCGCTCAATTTTACAGTCACTCTGGATATCTGGATACGAGTTTCTAATAGATTCGATGGACGTTTTTCCACAAACGCCACAACTAGCTGATATCGCTCCATAACGGTGAGATTCGATTTTTTCGGGGTTCACACCCGTGCTCATTCGTATCCGAATCGTGTTTTCTGGATTTGACGCCATGCGACATCGATCGATGTCCTTGAAATCCGACTTTGAATAAGTGAATCCCTCGGTTGTCATAAAACCGGCGGCGAGCTCCTTGTCGTTACCAGGGGTCCGCATTGTCACCACGAATGGGCGATTGCCGATCCGGATTTCCAAGGGCTCTTCCACTACTACGTTGTCATTGAGCGAAGTGGCTCCTCCATCCGCGTGAAGGCGAGCAACTGCACTTTTTGCGATTCCGGGTGTATTGAGGTTTTGGTTCACGTTTAAAATGTATTACTTAATCTCAGTTTGTGCTAGGTCAATCCTCAGGAAGGAGCCTATTGAGAATTTTTTGCTTCTTTCCATTACTATTTGACGGTGTAAATTACGGTCTCTCCTTGAAGCCCCGTAAGTCCCAAGCCGGAAAAGGCGATGACTTCGGACGGACCGATTCGAGCTGATTCGATTGTTCCTTCCAATATCTGGAGCTTCCATTCTTTGCCTTGCTTCGTTTGAAGGATCCAGAATCGAATGTTCGATTGTGGAGCGATTCGGATTTTGTATCCTTTTCCCTCGGGAGTGATCGCGATGGCAGGAGAGCCGGGCTTTTCCCCTTTTATCCAAGGGGATGGAGGGACCAAAGCGGGTGATTGGTAGACGGTTTGTTTGAGAAGCTTTTGGACGCCCTTCTGATCTTTTATCAAACTGTCTGCGCTCCAGTGAGAATGTCCAGGGGCACCATTGCTGGCGGAACGAATAATCGAGATCTGCTTCTGTATCTCGTAAGCGGGTCTTTGGTTACCGACGCGATCGGTAGCGATGCCTGGCCACAGATGTCGCTTCTTTTTGTTCTGTCTGATCCACCAGTTCAGAAGCTTGGGGAAACTTTGACCTTTTGAGTCGATACTCCAATAAAGTTGAGGCATCATGTAGTCCACCCAACCCTCGTGCATCCATTTGCGGGAATCGGCATACAGCAGTCCATAGGCATCCAGTCCGGCTTCGGTTCCTCTGGGAATTCCGGGTCGCCAAATGCCGAAAGGGCTTACGCCAAATTTCACCCATGGCTTAGCTTTTTTGATTTGGGAATACAGTTCCTTGATGAATCCGTTTATATTTGCCCGTCGCCATGGGTCGCGATCTCCCCTACCGAATCGTTCGAACGTATCAGAATCTGGAAAGGGGTCTGGTTTCTGGTTGGTTGGATGCGGATAGGGGTAGAAGTAGTCGTCTATGTGAACGCCGTCGATGTCGTATCGCTGAACAACGTCCAGCATGAGTTGTATCGTGTAGTCACGTACCTCCGGATTTCCCGGATCGAGCCAAAGGTAATCTCCGTAATGCTTTATCCAGTCTTTTCTTGTATTCGAAATGTGCGTTTTGGATACCTGGTTCTTAAAGTTGGTTTGTGCCCGGAAAGGATTGAACCAAGCATGAAGTTCAAGTCCTCGCTCGTGAGACTCCTCAATTGCGAATTTCAGAGGATCGTATCCGGGGTCTAAACCCATTTTTCCTGAAAGGTAGGGCGACCAGGGTTCGAAGTTAGACTGATACAGGGCATCGGCGGCGGGACGCACTTGGAGGATGATTGCGTTTAGCCCACTGGCCTGAGCGGTATCCAATAACTTGATCAGTTCTTCTTGCTGTATTTCTTTTTTCAGACCCGGCTTGGATGGCCAGTCGATATTGTAGACCGTAGCCACCCATGCTGCCCGAAATTCCCGATCAATTTTAGGCGGCTTAACCGATGCCCCTACTGAGTTAGCTTGGTAAAATAGTAATGAGAGGTTAGCGACTACTAGCCACTGAGACAGGAAGTTGAACCAGGGACTAGGCATCGGCCGAAAAGAGATAGGCATCTTGCTTCGGGTTTCCCAGCGCACCCTCACGAATGAAATCCACAACCTTAAAGCCGGTTCCAGGAGCGAGAGAATCGGCAACGAATTTTTGCGGGTGAAAGGCTGCACAACGATTTGAGCCTACGGATTCACCTCTCTTGATAACCAATCTGCCGTTATAAAACGCCGCCTTTTCTGATTCAGAGAGGTGGTTTAGATAGTGGTCTCCATGGACCGTAATCAGTAAAAGCCCGTCGGGCTTGAGGAGTCGACGCATTTCAGCCATCCAAAGTGTCTGGAGTTCGTGTGTCAAATGCGTGAATACGGAAAAAGCGTAGATGAAGTCAAAGGATGAGGAACGGTATCGGGTGGGGGGATGAAGACGATTCGTGCCGAACATGGCGAAGTCTAAATTCGCATCACACCAGGCGATGCTCGGTCTACTGATATCTGTACCGTGCAAGTGGACGGTCTCATATTGACCCAAGTGCCGAAGGACTCTTCCGCAGCCACAGCCAAAGTCCAATACTGATTCTTTTGAACCAAACTCAATCCCTTGCTTACCCAATACAGATACAATTGTTTTTACCCCCAGTTCTCCCCCGTCTATAAACCATTTTAGATCAGGGTTGCCGGCGACACCTTGCCTTAATTCAGCACCTGGAATTGGCAGGCCGCTATCGTCAATCAGCTTGGCCCCTTTATTGGAAACCTTTACGCCGATTCGATCCTGGATTCGTTTCCAGATAGGAATATTCGTTGGTTTGAATGAGCTCACGGAGATTAGTAGCCGACGCCGGATAAAAAGGGATCGACTTCGAATAGACTAAGCGGAAAATGAAATCAGTTAGCAAGGTAGAATCACATGGGGAAGCCGACTAGGTTTTGTCGGCTACGTAAATCAGGTAGGCAGTGCGCTTTGCGGAAACATGTGACTTTGCCGGAACTGACGTCATTTCGAAACCCGCTCGTATGAGGCGCTTTTCGAATCCCTTATCCGGCCCGGCGGACCACACGACCACCCGTCCTCCAGGTCGAAGGGCTCGAAAAAGCTCTGATAATCCTGCTTGGGAATAGAGAGAGTCATTTCCGGGTGAGACCATAGCGATGGGCCCGTTGTCGACGTCCAGGATGATCGCATCGTACTTTTCGGGCTCGGCATCTCTAATCGTCTGGATCACATCTTGAGCGATCGCTTTAACCCTGGAGTCTTTAAGTAAGTAGCCGTTGAGTTTTGAAAGGTGGTTGCGGTTCCAGTCGATGACATCGGGTAAGAGTTCCACGAGATCTATTTGGCAATCCCTACGGATGGTGCTTAAGACACGTTGAAGTGTGAATCCCAGTCCCAGTCCACCTACGAGAACGCGTTCAATCGATTGCATTTTAAGTCGAGCGAGACCGAGCTCTCCCAGCAGCTTCTCAGAGGCGTTCAAGCGAGAGTGCATGAGTTCTTGGCCATCAAAGCTGATAGAGTAGTCCCCATCCTGCTCAAACAGAGACAAAATCCCTCCATCAGCGGTTTTGGTATCTGCAAGTTTGATTCTCGGTTTCACTCCTTAGCATCTTCCTTAGCGATTATGAGTGAGGGCAACGTTTTTCAATCTGAGATGGTTGAACTAGGAGAGTTGTTCGGTAGACCCAACTGCATTAGGGATAACTTACTCATAGCTTCGCCCGATTCACATAGGAGCTTCAATTATCTGAAGTGAGGAAGCGGAATAGCTCTATTGGGAGGGATCGACCGTATTGAATCGTTGGAGGTAATAAAAATTACCAACAAAGAAAATAACGATTAAAAATTAGATCCTCGTGGTTGGGGCGATTGTGTCGATGGGGCTTTAAATCGCCTTGGCCGTGCTGCATACGACCAGAGGAGCTAGGCGGGTTTGGAGGGAAACTACCGAAAAGATTCATTACGAGCTCGATTGGATTATTTCCAATTGTGCTCTGGGCAAACCAACGGACGGAATCTGGTTCGAAACCTTATGCAACGAGAAGATTTCGCACTCCCGCCAGAAATGACCAATTATGCTGATGACTACACAGGTTCTGCGGTGAAGGTGATGAATTTGACTAGCAACTATTGTCAAAAATTCCATCATGCCAGTTGGTTTATACGAACATGCCCTATTCCAAGATGACTTTATATTTTCTAAAAATTGGGCTATTCGGTCTTACTGCTGCTCGCCACCGTTTTAGTCGGAACTTTTTTCAATCTATGATTACAGCGTTCCTTCAGGGCTGGTCGGTTTAGATCGGCCCTTTTCTTTCTGGTGTTAAAATGACAGTTTGGTTGGATATTAGTGCTTTGAAGTTGGCGCTCGGGGGCGATCCGTAGGCGTCGGCAGAGTGCCGAAAAATCAGTTCTTACGGTATTCCTGCATGAGGTTCAAAGTGGATTCTCTTATGCTGAAGAGGGCTCTTCGAATGTCGACCTGCCAGGATTCCTTTTCTCCTTTGAGGGAACTAGCCGCTTCCAAGGTGGAAATGGTCATATGGATAAGATGCAAGGCCCGCTTTAAGGTGGCGACTACAAAACCAGATTCAGGATCGACGCCTTCCGCGACCTCTTCAAGGGCTCCAATGAGTTTGCTGACTGTCAATTGAGAATGCCACAGGAGTTGGTTCCATGGATTGCTGCTTTCTTCGTTCAAAAATTTTCGAGATTCCGTCTCGAAGAAGATCCGGGAGGTAACATCCATCATCTCGGAAATGAGAGGGTGGTTGGGCAGATATCCATTGGGGGAAGATTTTCCTTCTTTGAGCAAACCGTCCTCGTTCCACAACTCATCCTGTTCGTCTGGATAATCAATGCTTTCGATTTCCCAGCCCACGGCTTTAGCGACAAGCTCTTCGCAATTAGGGTCGTCCCCATACTTTTCAAAGAGCTCCATCAGCATATTAGTACGGGCGTCAGACTTTTGCAAATACGCCTCCCATTGAAATTCATTCATTTCTCCTGATGAAGAGAGTGGGTCATCTTCGGGTTCTATGGCATTTGCCAAGTTGTCCATGAAGTCGAACATCGCTTGCTGGTTCATGAGCCGTTGCTCGATTTCCTCGTTCTCTGACAAGCTCCAATGTGGAAGTGTAACCGTCCATCTGTAGTCTGTCGTCTCGATTAGAACTCGGCCATTTCGCTCGCTGAACCATTCCAAATAGAGGCAATTGCCAATGACGTATGGGATTTGTCCGTCAACAAATTCGCCGATCGCGGTTTCCGTGTCGACTGGAATTTTAACTTTCTTGGATGCCGTTATATCCCCAACCACCCCTTCTTGGCAGATCTCCAATCCGGTGTAATCACCTACAGTCGGTTCGGGATTTTCGAATACAAGTTTTGCTCCGGCCAAGTCGCGGTAGCAATTTCCTTTGAGTTTCAGCTCTACCGGTTGGTTTAAGCCTTTGAGCCAGATGAGACCCGTTACCTTGCCCGGAATACGGTTTTGAATTTCTCCTTTTATGAGGTGCTGATCGAGCCTCCATGCCATAGAACACAAAGTTGGACCGTAAGTTTGCAGTGTCAACTACACGGTTTACGCTAATGAGGAGGAAGGGAGATTTCTGAATTTTTTGATAACCGGGAGTCATCTATTGTGTCTATCTGAAAAATTGGTCGAAGACCATTGCTTCCATTCTTCAAAACCCTATTGTTTTAACAACAATGAGTGAGTGTCTAACGCTTTTAAAGGAACTCGTGGCCAAGCCCAGCGTAAATCCGGTTTATGGGGGACCGGGCGAGGCCTATGTCGAGAGTTTCGTGAGCGACTTTCTCAAGAGCCATAGCATCGAATTTCGAGTTCAAGAAGTGCTGCCAAATCGAAACAACTTAGTGGCTCGAATTGGTCCTGACGATCGACCGGCGGTTCTAGTTGAGGCTCACATGGACACAGTTGGTGTCGCGGGCTGGTTCGACGGAAGCCCCTATGATTTGACGGAAAAGGAAGGCAAGTATTTCGGCCGGGGAGCTTGCGACACGAAAGCGAGTCTAGCGGTTTTTATGCTATTGGCTCGAACGCTTGCCCAGGCTGACACGCCTTTGAGGCATTCGCTGGTTTTTGCCGCAACCGTTGATGAGGAGTCCAAGCAATTAGGTGCGTTCAAGCTCGCTGAACTGGTCGGGGAACTCAACATCGTAGCGGCAATCACCGGCGAGCCGACACAAAGCACCCTCATTACCAAGCACAAGGGAGCCTGCCGCTACAGCATCGAGTCTCAGGGGAAAGCGGCCCATGGCTCCAATCCGGAACTTGGAGAAAATGCGATCTATAAGATAGCACGAATTGTTGAGAAGCTAGATCGGTACGCCGAATTGCTCTCCCAGGAAGATAGGGCGTTTATCGAAAAAGGAAGCTTGAACGTCGGGAAGGTGACCGGGGGAATCGGATTTAATATCGTTCCCGACAGCTGCACCATTGATGTGGACCGAAGACTTGGAATTGGAGAGAGCATGGAGGAGGCGCGGGAGGGGATAGAAACCATCGTCCAGTCGGAGGCGAAAACGGAAGTGTCGACCTTTTTGGAGCGGCCAGCTCTGAATACAGAGAATGATAATTGGTTCCCGCAAGCCTTAGCGAAAAGTGCGGAGAAAGCGGGGAGTCAAACCGACTTTAAGGAAGTCGCGTTTATGACGAATGGCGTAGCTTATTCGGCTGCGGGGATCCCAACGGTTGTGTTTGGTCCAGGAGATATCGAACAAGCGCATAAGGCTGACGAGTTTGTAGAGGATGGAGAGATGGAGCGGTCCTTGTCTATTCTTAAAAATTTCTTCCTGTCATAAAATCGTAGATACATAGAATGAGATTTTAAAGTATTAGCCAGCTCAGATTTTCTGAGAAATCGATTTTGTGTTTTTAGCCATATATAGCTAGTGGCCGACTGTTATATCTGATTGTTAGGGTGTCGCTAGATTGAGAAAATAAGGATTTGGGTGGTCTTCGGCGTACCAGGGTTACTGACAGCAGGTTTAGGATTAGTATTTTGTGTATCTCGGGGACTCTATGCGAAACCTCGGCTGCAGATAAAGATTTTGGATATTTTGGATGGGAGCTAGGTGAAAGTGCAGACGAAAGAAACCTATTGGGGATGAGCAATCGATCGTGGATGGGCTTAAGTTGACTAGAGACCTGACCTATGGCGGAATACTCGAGAAGAACGGAGTAAACGAACGCAAGGGTTAGACGATTGTGAAAAAAATTTGGTATTTGAGAGGTAGGTTACTTGCATTAACCTTTGGGTTTGGTTGACACTCGGACTAGAGTGTAGCGATCATAAGTTTTGAAATCCCTTAAGTAGCTATGGAACCCAAGCCAAATCCCGGTTGCTGCATGCCAACCAAACCATCAATTACTGGAGAGTGTTTAGCTGTAAATCAGTGTTCTGAAGATCCAGGATCCAAGCGGTCACCCCATTACGGGAGCCATGAAGGAATGGTCCTTATCGAAGCGGGATCTTTCCTGATGGGAACAGATAGTGATAAAGGCTGGGAGGCAGATGGAGAAAAGAAGGTGATCGAAGTCTATATGGATCCTTATTGGATTTCACGTTGCTGCGTAACGAATCGCGAGTTTGGAGAGTTTGTGGATGATACCGGGCATGTCTCGGAAGCGGAACAGTTTGGCTGGTCATATGTATTCCATATTCTCTTACAGAAGTCGGTTCTGAAACGCATCAAGCCACAAAACGTGCAAGGGCTCGAGTGGTGGTACGGTGTAGAGGGAGCCTATTGGAGAAAGCCTGAAGGTCCTGGATCAAACGTTAAAAAGAGGATGGACTATCCGGCGGTTCACATAAGTTGGTCAGACGCAGTTGCTTATTGCCAATGGAAGGGAAACCGTCTCCCAACGGAAGCGGAGTGGGAGAAAGCTGCACGAGGAGGTTTAGAACAGAAAATATACCCTTGGGGAGATGAGCTTCACCCTGAAGGGAAGCATCGCTGTAATATTTGGCAGGGAAATTTTCCGTTAGCGAATACGGCAGAAGACGGTCACGTGGGGCCCGCTCCGGCAAAGTCGTTTCGTGCCAATGGATTTGGAATGTACAATTTGGTGGGTAATGTTTGGGAATGGTGTAGTGATTGGTTTTCACCGAACTGGCGCTTAACCCATAAGGAGCCGAATCCTCAAGGTCCCGATACGGGTGCTAGAAAAGTTATGAAGGGCGGGTCCTATCTTTGTCACGACAGTTACTGCAACCGTTATCGGGTTGCTTCTCGTACTTCGAATACCCCTGATTCCTCAACGGGAAACCTAGGATTCAGGACCGCAATGGATGCGTAAGTTCCGGGGACGAACTAGTCCTCGGACCTGCGACGACCAATGCGAAGGGATTGGGGCTTACTTTGCTCTTCCAGATCGAGTCTTGTAACGCTCCAATCTAGTTGGGCAGTATCGAGATACTTCTGAATTTCGGCTATTCCCGAGTCGGAAGCGGTCCCTTTTTCTTCGAATTCGAATTGTAGCCCTTCCAAGCATGCAAGGAGGACTTCAGCGTCTGAGTTTTGGTCGGCAATTCTCGACCCGCGTTCTTTCAGCTCCTTTCAACGTTCCTCGAGCTAAGCTATTCGCTCTATCGTTTCTGCAGATTCAGGACCAAATGCCTCACTGTGCTTTTAAAACTCGAAGAGGATATTTTCCGCTTTTGTATGAGCCTCCTTGAGCTTCTGGTTGGAACCCTCCAGTTCGGAAATGCGAGAAATCGCTTCTTGCAGATAACTCTTTAGCTGATTGGAGGATTCCTCGGTCGCAACTTTGGTAGGATCGTTCTTTTTGAAGAGGTAGGTGGAGGCCTGTTCTACTTTGATCATATTCTCCCAATTGGCTTCGACTTCCTCCTCTTTCGAAAGCAGCGGTGTGTTAATGATTTGCCGCAAAGAGGATTCGATCCCCCTCCTGTGAGAGCTGGATCGGATTGAATGATTATCTTTTTTTCGAGACTGGATTCCTATGGGCTTCGCGATAGGAAAAACCTTTCAGTCTGCTGTCTGATTTTAGCATTTTGAAAGCGTATGGATCCATTGCTTCTCAAGGGGAAAAACTTAAAATTTCATAGACGACTCAGAGCGGTAGTACCGGGTAGTCTATCATTACCCAGATTAAGGGCGAGGTAACGCTTGTTAGAAAACGCCTTGGCTGGAATGAACCTGTTTTTGTGGAGGTAGATTTCAAAGGTAAGCCAAGTCTCTAACCTTTTAGAGGGAAGATTAAATGACCTAGGAAAAGCGACCACTATCTTATTGAAAGGTTATTTGAAAGTGGGTCACTAAATAATTTTTTTAGAGGATCTTAGAACGAATCGGCGACTGCAACGGCTTTTAAAAGGGCGGATGCTTTAAAGATCGTCTCCTGGTATTCAGAGGTAGGATCTGAATCGGCTACAATTCCCGCTCCCGCTTGAATGACCACTTTGTTACCACTTATCATCGCAGTGCGGAGCGTTATGCACGAGTCGAGATTCCCATTGTAACTGAAATAGCCTAGGGCCCCCGAATAGAACTCACGCTGGTCGGGCTCGCTTTCCGAAATAATTTGCATTGCCCGAATCTTGGGAGCGCCGCTTACCGTTCCTGCTGGAAAGGTGGCTCGCATAAGGTCGAAAGCGTTTTTCCCGGACTCGATCTTCCCTTCCACTTGGGAAACGATGTGCATGACGTGGGAATACCGCTCAATCGTCATGTAGTCGGGAACGGATACGGACCCGTATTCGCAGACACGACCGATGTCGTTGCGAGCCAGATCTATGAGCATTAGGTGCTCCGCTTTTTCTTTCTCGTCCGCGAGAAGGTCTTTTTCCAATTCCAAGTCTTCTTCTTCGGTCTTTCCCCTATGCCGTGTGCCAGCGATCGGACGGATCTCTACTTTGTCGCCGGTTAGCTTTACGTGGACCTCTGGAGATGCACCTACGATAGCGAATCCGTCCGCTTCAAGCAGGAACATGTAGGGCGAAGGATTTACCGTGCGCAGAGCACGGTATAGATCGAGCGGGCTCTGCTTGAAGTCTTTCTCAAATCGCTGGCTCAATACGACTTGGAAAATGTCACCCGCTCGGATGTACTCCTTAGATCGCTCTACCAGGTTTTCGAAGTCCTCTTTGATAAAATTGCCGTCAGGGATCTCGATGTCCTTCGACGTTTGGAGCGTAACCGGGCTTGCTGGGTTTGGCTTCGCTAAGGTTTCGCGAAGTTGCCCGAGTTCGGTTAAAGCCGCCTCGTAAGCGGCTTGGGGGTTCTCATGAGCATTCAAACGTGCATTGACGAGAAGCCGAATTGTCTGTTTTGCCCGATCGAAAATGACTATGGAGTCCGCCAGCATGTAGTAGCTCAATGGGGACTTGTGATGGTTTGACTTGGCCCTTGGAACGGTTGGTTCAACTCTACAAATGTATTCATACGACACGTCCCCGACTGCACCGCCAGTAAATGGAGGAAGTTCAGGAAAGTCGATTGGGTTGTACTGGGCCATTTCCTCTTCGATGAGGGAAAGCGGATCATTTGGAGTGGGGATGGTGCGCAGCTCCTGACCGGTTTCCTCGATACAGGTCGTGTCCCAGTCGCTTCGAAAGATTTTCCGAGGCCGGCATGCGATGAACGTGTAACGCGATAGCCGTTCGCCGCCCTCGATGGATTCGAGAAGGAAAGCGGGACTTTCCGATTTGAGCTTGGCGTAAGCGGTCACCGGAGTTTCCAAATCCGCCATGAGATCCGCATAGACGGGAATGAGATTCCCTTTCTTTGACAAGGCTTCAAACGTCTCGAGATCGATATTGGGCTGTAGGTTGTGTGACATCTCTTAGGTCGGGGCAACGTTAAGAGACGAAGCACCAGTGTCTATGAAATTCGGATGACGACTCCTTTGGCTAGGAGCTTGTATCAACGTATTTATGCAGAAATGCGGGTGGATTGTCGCCCCTATAGTACTGGGTATAGTTTTTCCAGTCTTCCAGTTTGATTAGGTCTCGAGGGTTTCCTCGTTTAGCCATTCGTTGGTGCCTCGTCTCCGGATCACAAGTGATGAAATGAGCGCAAACGCTCGTACCAAATCTCAATTTCAGTTTTTCCAGCCAGTTGGCGTCGCGAGCCTCGAGGGTGAATGGACCCACCAAAATGACATTATTGTGGTAAAGATTGTCTTTGGCAATGGCGAATAGGGTTTCGTAAATAGGCTCTCGAAAAGAGTCTTTAAAGACCGGGCTATCTCGATCGTCGGGGTTTTTTGTCGCCAAATCCAGCCCGGCTCGAACGACCCGTTCAGTGGCGGAGTCAATGTCGATGAGGGAGGCTTTTTTTTCTTTCGCCAATCGCTTGGCGTAAGTCGTTTTGCCCGCTGCGGGAGCTCCCATGACGATGTGCAGCGTATTCATCCGTTTTTAAGCTGGCTTTGGATTGGGAAAGTAGGGAAGGCTATTTAGTTTTCGCATCATCGATTCTATCACGTTTCCGAGAACTCCACTCTTGATAAACGGAGTAGATTAGAAAGGCGACCGATACTATGGTAAAGGAGGCGGCAATCGGGCGGGTTATCATGGGCACGAATGAACCTTCGGACATTTGCAAACCAGAACGGAGTTCAGATTCCATAATTCCGGCCAGAACATAGCCAATGACGAAAGGCCCAAGTGGGAATTTCGCTTTGTCCAGAATAAATCCGAGAACGCCAAAGCCAATCACGACCCAAACATCGAACATGCGATTCGAAGGAGCGTAGGCTCCAATCAGACAGAACGCGAATACAATGGGAATTAGGTAGGCACGGTTGATGTTGATAACCTTGGCTAGTCCGCGAGCGGAGAAAACCATGATGAGAAACATCACGATATTTGCAATAATGTACCCAGTCATTAGCGACCAGACTAGATCTCCATTGGTTTGAAAAAGCAGGGGTCCTGGTTGGATCTGGTGCATGATCATTGCTCCTAGTAAAATCGCGTCTACTGGTGCTCCAGGAATCCCAATTGTGATGAGGGGAATCAGAGCTCCTCCCGCGTTGGCGTTGTTGGCGGATTCCGCAGCCACGATTCCCTCATCGTGTCCGGTTCCGAACTTCTCTGGTTTTTTGCTAAACGTTTTTGCAATTCCGTAGGCGACCATTGAGGAGATGCTAGCTCCAATTCCGGGAAGGATGCCAACCCACGTTCCGATGCAAGAGGATCTGAGGATGTTGAAAATGTGCTGCTTCCACTCCCTGAATTTTGGGAAGATGCGGTCGGTCTTCGCCATCGATATGCTAATCCCCTTTTTGTTGATCTCCAGTGCGTCCTTGATGATCTGGCTCATGACGAAAATCCCCAGCAGGACGGGCAAGAGATTGAATCCGTCATCCATAGATTCGAAACCGTATGTGAGGCGGAGCTGCCCGTCTGATTCATTTAATCCGGGCATCGCAGCGAGGAGCCCGAGGAGGGCAGCCACTAGGCCTTTTAGCATAGAGCCTTGGCTGATAGAGGCGATCAACACCATGGCCATGAGTACCATCGTGAAGTACTCCCAAGGGCCAAATTTATGGGCCAGATGTGAAAGAGGTGGTGCTAAGGTGATCAGAAATATACCTGAGACAATACCGCCGAAAAGCGAGGCTCCAATACCAAGGCTGAGGGCCTTGCCGGGCTGTCCCTTTTGGGCAAGAGGGTAGCCATCGAATGTCGTCATCATTGCGGATGGTGTTCCGGGCATTCTGAGCAAGGTCGCACTGATCAATCCACCGCTGACGGAACCCACGTGTATACCCATGAGCAGCAGAACCGCGTTCGTGCTGTCCATGGAGAAAGTGAGGGGCACGGTAAGAGCCATGAGCATTCCGCCTCCGAGGCCCGGTATCGCCCCCACAAAGATGCCGCTGGCGACACCGACGACTATCCACATAAGCGGATAGGGGCTTAAAACATGCTGGAACGCATTCAAAATTTCCATAGCGAATTATTGGGGCAGATCCATGTAGAAAACCTCGGTAAAGAGATACTGTCCTCCAAAACCGAATACTAATGCGATGATTGCACTTGAAATCATAGCGCGCTTTTCAAGTCGCGCGAGAATAGAGGTCAGAAGCAAAATAAAAATCACTGTGGCGATCCGGTAGCTTAGAAGACCGATCTGCATTGACGCGGTGTAAAGGCTGGGAATTAAAACTACTGATAGTGCCAAAAGGGGTTCACTCATAAATCCCTGGGCTTCTTTCGGTTTCTCCGTTTTTAACGAACGGTACGCTCGGATAGCGATTGCAATTGCGAAAGCAATTACCAAGTAGGCGGCGTATTTAGGGAAGGCTGCGGAACCGATGGGATCGAAAAAAGGAGGAGGAATGTCCTTTACTCCCATTAATATGAATACAGCCAAGGCAGTCAAGCCACCACATATGGCGAGGTCGAGACGAGGGGTCCGGGATTTCGAAGCCATGGATTAAGGATTTCTTGCTAGGGTGGCGATGGGCGTGACCCGCTCGCTCATATTGTCGAGAAATTCGTGGACGATCTCAGGACCGCCAAACTCATTGTGGATTCCGAGGGATTTGAATTTTTTCTCAATTTCAGGAAGTGCCATTACTTTGCGTAAGGCGTTCGTGATATATTCGATGCGATCGCTTGGCGTGAATTTTGGAGCCAGCCAAATGCGGGAGTCGCTAATGACTAGGTCGACGCCGATTTCTTTGGCGGTTGGCGTTTCAGGAAACTGCAGTGGGCGCTCTTCTGAAAGGAACACGAGCGGTTTGAGGCCCGTGCTCTGATACTTGATAAATTCCAGAAGCGAGAAGAGAGAGAGATCTGTGTGTTGGCCAAGGATGGATGCGAGCCGTTTTGAACCTCCACCGGTTTGGATGAAGTTCAGTTCGATTCCAGCTCCTTCGGCAAACATGAGGGGAGTCAAATGCACAGGGAGCCCGATGTTGGTGGCGATTTTGACAGACTTTGGATCTTTCTTTGATTCGGATACCAGCGTCTCGATGGAAGCAAAACGCGAGCTTCCCAGAACGCCCAAACCGAGCTTCGAATAGCCTGATCGGCCAATAACGGTAAAGTCCGTATGGTCATAACTGACGATGCCCATGGCCTTTGAGGTGACGATTCCAGGAGTCCAAAGTCCGATCGTGTATCCATCTGGTGGGGAATCCTTTATCTTTCGCGTCCCAATGGTGCCACCAGCCCCTTCCAAATTGACCACAACCGTTTTCACGGGAAGAATCTTGTGCTTCTGAAAAGCCCTCTGAAAAATCCGGGCAAGGGTATCTACTTCGCCTCCGGTGTTCGTTGGGACAATGATCTTTATTGGTTTTTCTGGAAACTCACCGACGGCGGAGCAGCCCACAAAGATTGCTGAAAGCAAAGCAGAGAGGACCCGTGTAGACCGAAAGGCGGCGCTGAGCAGGTTTGGAGATTGATTGCAATTCCGAAAGGCCATTCCGAGAGATGAGCATTGATGGGTTTGAAATGAGAATCGGGATCATCCGTGCTGCAAATTTTGGGTCAACCTTTTACGCAGTTGGTTTGAGGGTTATGTGTATCAGGTTCGGTTTATGCAATTAAGGCTGATAGCCTCGATTTTTCGAAGTATTTGAATTCGGTTATGAATCCTTTAAGTGATGAAACGGATTTTCGGATTCACATTATCAATCTGATCGTGAAACTCCGGCGATGGAAACAAATGGGTACCCGATTGATTTTTCTGGAAAAACGGCACCGTTGACAAGTTCCACGATAGCGATCGGGATGCCAAGTGCCCCTAAATTTATAATGATGGATATGACAAAAACCAGGATGAGAGTGGAGCGGGGCAAAAGTTTAGAAGAAATCGTGCTGATCGGCAAGATGGGAGACGAAACGGAAATCGCTCGTTTCATCGGCTTTATGGTTTCGGGTCTTTACAGCTATCCGGTTGTTCAGGCGATGACCGTTCATAGTGGCGTTTCCGCAAGCCCTGGGTTTTCTTGATGAAAATGACACCGGATATCATTGTGCTAATTCAGGATTATCTGGAAGATTCTCCGGAAAGGGTGGCTTTGATGTCCAAGCGCTATCCGGATTTGCCTATGGCCTTTGTGGCCCAACAGGTTAAAGCCCGTCAGAGAATTCGTAAGAAGCTGCCGCGTTGGTATGCGAACGAGTCGATCGTCTTTCCGTGCAGTCTCTCTTTAGAGCAGTGTTCCTCGGAATATGCCGCGGATTACAAGGCCGGTCTGCTAGAAGGAGCGACGATCGCCGATCTAACCGGAGGCTTTGGAGTGGATGCGATCGCATTTTCGGAGACATTTAAACGCGTTTTCCATATCGAACGAAATCGTGAACTTTCGGAAATGGTCGCTCAAAACGTATTGGTTCTAGGGAAAGAGTCCCTGGTCGAGACGTTTGCTGACGATGGGCTAGACTGGTTGGATAAATACTCGGGTAGGGTGGACGTGGTTTATCTGGATCCTGCGAGGCGGGATAATCGCAGCTTGAAAGTTTCTGCTCTGGAAGATTGCGAACCGAACTTGAAGCAATATTGGAAAATACTTCTGAAAAAAAGTGGAAAGGTAGCGGTTAAACTTTCACCCGGTTTGGATGTAGACAGGATCATCGCAAGTTTACCCCATATTTTCGAAATCCACATTATTTCGATTGAGAATGAATGCAAAGAATGCTTCTGCATCGCTAGGGAAGAGCATGCCGGCGAACCCGAAATCGTATGCGTTAACCGGCTCAATGATTCCAACTGGGATACGTTTATATTTAAGAGATCTGAAGAGAAGGCGTCAAAGGGCAGTTACTCCATGTATTCAAAATTTCTATATGAGCCTAATGCGTCGATAATGAAAGGGGGAGGTTTTAAAACTTTGGGCGATAGGCTAGGCTTGGCTTTAATGCACCCGAGAACGCGCTTCTATTCGTCAGACCAGATGATTGAGGGATTCCCCGGAAAAGTCTTTGAGATTCTGGATTCGGGAGAGCTGCAGAAGAAAGGCGCTACGGCATTGTTTCCAGAAGGCCAAGCAAATGTCCTGGCTAGGAATGCGGGTTTATCGAGTCCCGATATGAAGCGAAAGCTGGGTTTGAGAGACGGTGGGGACTTGTTCGCCATCGGAACCACGGACGTGGGAGGAAGGCGGCGCTTGCTGAAATGCCGAAAGCTGGAAAGCACCTAGTTTATCATGTCGGAGGAATTTGAAACCGCTCGTACTGAACTGGATTCACTGATCGAATCCGTGCATAGCGTGATTCTCGCATCCGTGGATGAGGAGGGTGATCCGCTTTCTAGTTATGCGCCCGTCTTCGTGGACGAGAATTGCCGATTCTATGTCTACATCAGTTCGATAGCAAAGCACACATTACAAATCCGCCGTTCCAAAAGGGCGAGTGTTATGCTTATCGAGGACGAGTCGGTGACTGAGAACCTATTTGCTCGGAAGCGGTTGACGGTCGATTGCCAGGCGTTGATCGTCGATCGTGATTCTTCGGATTGGATGCACATCATATCCAAGATGGAGTCGCGCCATGGAGAAACGATGAGCTATTTAAAGGAATTGGTCGACTTCGACCTATTTAAACTGATTCCCAGCGAAGGTAGACTAGTTCTAGGTTTTGGCCGTGCCTACGAGGTGTCCGGAGAATCGCTTAAGGACATAGGCTATGTCGGCGGAGGCGGGCACCGTTCCAAATGATTGGGGTAGGACTCACTAGGGCACGATTACCACCATTATTAATTAAGATATGGCTGGTCTAGGACCGCTTACCGACAAGACGATTGATGGCACTGATCACACCTCTAATCGATGCGAGTTCAATATTCGTGTCAATTCCTGCTCCAAAGCATCGTGCGCTGGTGCCCTTGTCTTTCAATTGTATGTAAGACACTGCCATCGAATCCGCACCACGTCCAAGTGAATGCTCAATGTAAGATAGTAACTCAAAATTGGATACATCCACATCTTCCAGAGCATTGAAGAAGGCTGCTATAGGGCCGTTTCCGGTGCCACGAAGGTTCTTTTTGGTGCCAAAATGCTTAACAACCGCCCATACCTCCACGCAATTGTCATCGATCCGTTCGCTACGGAATTCCAGAATTTCAAGAGGTTGAACGATGTCTACGTATTCGCTCTTGAAGCACGCGTAAACTCCTTCTGGAGTAATTTCATCTCCGGTTTTGTCAGCGATACGGTTGACGGCTTTGCCTAATTCTTTGTGCATCTCTTTTGGTAAGCGATAACCGTATTCCTTCTCCATGACATAAGCCACGCCGCCTTTGCCAGATTGGGAATTGATCCGAATAATGGCCCTGTAGCTTCTACCCATATCCGCTGGGTCGATGGGAAGATAGGGGACTTGCCATAAGGCAGACGGATCTTCGTTCTGATGTGCAAAACCCTTTTTGATTGCGTCTTGGTGCGAACCTGAAAAAGCAGTGAACACAAGGTCTCCCGAGTAGGGGGTACGTTCGTGAACGTCCATACGGGTTACCCGCTCGTACATTTCCCGAACCTGGTTAAGGTTGGAGAAATCCAGTTTTGGGTGTACCCCTTGCGTGTACATGTTAAGTGCCACCGTAACTATATCCAGATTACCGGTACGTTCCCCGTTTCCAAAAAGGGTGCCCTCTACCCGGTCGGCTCCGGCCATTAATCCCAGTTCCGTCGCGGCGATTCCCGTGCCTCGGTCGTTGTGCGTATGTAAACTTATCGTGGCAGATTCGCGTCTAGAGAAGTGGTTGCAGAACCATTCGATCTGATCTGCGTGTACATTAGGTGTGAAAAGCTCAACGGTAGCGGGAAGATTCAGTATGATTTTCTTTGCCGGAGTAGGCTCCCACACGTCGGCTACGGCTTCACAGCATTCGAGGGAGAACTCTAGTTCGGTATCGCTAAAACTTTCCGGAGAGTACTCGAGTCGGATATTGGTATCGGGCACGGTCGCCACCATCTCTTTAACAAGTTGCGCTCCAGCAACGGCGATTTGCCTGATGGCGGCTTTGTCCTTGTCGAATACAACGCGTCTTTGCAAGGGATTGGTTGAGTTGTAGATATGGACAATGACGTTTTTTATCCCTTCGAGAGACTCAAAGGTTCGTTTGATCAGGTGATCACGACATTGAACAAGCACTTGTATGTGAACATCTTCAGGTATCAAATTATCAGATACGAGACGGCGTAAAAAGGCGAATTCCGTTTCTGAAGCAGAAGGGAAGCCCACCTCGATTTCCTTGAAACCAATTTTCACGAGGGACTGGAACATTTCCACCTTTTCTTCAACGCTCATGGGAATCGCAAGGGCTTGATTGCCATCACGAAGGTCGACGCTGCACCAGATTGGCGCAGAATCGATGACCCGGTTGGGCCACTGTCTCTGCGGCAAGTCGATGACCGGATAGGTCCTGTATTTGCTAATGGTTGGTTTTTGCATGGTTCTATCGCGTTAAAAAGGTATTTAGGATAACGAATGTAGGGCTAACTTGGTGAAGCAATACCAAAGGTCGTTCGTACCGAGTGGCAGAACTCTCGCGCGGCTTCCTATGAGGCGAGAAAAGTAAATATTCCGACAGCAGCTCCCTATCCTAGAAGGAGAGTGTCTAGCTTCGTAAGTCGTAGAAGATTTTGGACGGTTAGGCTCATTTACTTTTATAAATGTGTAGGTTTATCGGACGATTTGTCAAGGAGCTTAAGCAATCCCTCCTACGATTGGATAGTGGTAGGTAAGAGTTTCTCCAGCGTTTAGAGAGTTCAGATTAAAACTCCCCCCGGTCGCTCACTGTTTTTAGAGTCCGTGTACTGAAATTGCGATCGGTGTTGTTGGGGGTGTTTTCCAAGCTTGTGTCCCTAAGGCACGCTACTCTATGTTTGACGCTCTTTAGAATTCCCTCCATCCCAGTATATTAAAAATGCGGAAAATGTATCCTGCCTGTTCATTGCAAACTGCTATAGTTTTGTCGTTTCTGTTGAATCTTATATGTATCACTGCTAAGGATACAAGACCCAATATTATACTGATTATGGCGGACGATCAGGGATGGGGCCAGATGGGTTATTACGGTCATCCGGTTTTGAAAACGCCGAACCTTGATGCGATGGCAGCCAATGGGATACGATTTGACCGTTTCTATGCGGGTGCCCCTGTTTGTTCGCCCACCCGGGCATGCGTTCTTACTGGTAGGGCCAATGACCGAACGGGGGTTTATCAGCACGGGAACGCTCTTCGATTACAGGAGAGCCCAATTGCCCGGGCCCTGCAGGAGGCGGGGTATGCGACCGGGCATTTCGGCAAGTGGCACTTGAATGGCGTTCGGGGACCGGGCGTTCCGATTTTAGGTGAGGATCCCTACCATCCCGGGCGTTATGGCTATGACCATTGGCTCTCGGTTACGAATTTCTTCGATATGGATCCCATTTTAAGCCGCAATGGCATTTTCGAAGAATTCGAGGGAGATTCATCGGAGGTTATTGTTGCCGAGGCTTTAGAATTTTTTGAGAGACGTTCGAAGTACGACCGGCCGTTTTTTACTACGATTTGGTACGGGTCTCCTCACTCGCCGATGGTGGCGAGCGAAGCAGATCGGGCTCTATTTAAAAACCTGGAGGAGTCTGATCAGCATCACTACGGTGAATTGGTAGCGCTTGACCGTAGTATTGGCACCCTGAGAAAGGGGCTACGAAATCTTGGTATCCAGCAGAATACGCTGGTTTGGTATTGCAGTGATAACGGTGGGCTAAAGGTTAATCCTCCGTCAGTAGGCGGATTGCGGGGACTGAAGGGAACAGTTTACGAAGGAGGGCTACGTGTCCCCGGAATTATTGAGTGGCCCGCGGTCGTTAAAAGGGGCGTTCGGACGGAATCACCTGCTAGCGTGCTGGACATGTTCCCGACAATAGCAGAAATTGTGGGGCTACCAGATGAGGCGATCCTACAGCCGTTCGATGGGATTAGCTTGAAGGCGTCGATTCAAAGCGGAGAATTTGGACTCCGCAAAAAGCCGGTACCCTTTCGCTTTGCGGGGAAGGGTGCGTTGCTGGATAACCAATACAAACTAGTTGCGGTGGATGTGGAGAGCCGGAAGTATGAGCTCTACGATTTAAAAAACGACCCGACTGAATCCAAAGACGTAGTTAAGGCTTTACCAAAAGTTGCTAAGCGACTGCAAACGGAATTCGAAAAGTGGAACCAGGGGGTTATCGAAAGCGATTTAGGTCGGGATTATCGTGAAGATGAGTTGACAGATCCGAATGCTCGTCGGGTTTTCTGGATGGATATGCCCGAGTACCAGCCCTACTTTGAGGATTGGAAATTACGCCCGGAATATAAGAGCCGATTGAAGAATAATTAGAGTACACCTATCTATTGTTTGTGATGGCCAGTGATGTAAGAATTAATTAGCCACGTGCGTTTTTAGAAGGGTGGTATCTCTACAATACAGTTATTCAGTAGAAGTACATGATCCAAATGGAGTCCTGTCCTATTTAGTTCGTCGATTGACGGAGCTGGGGTGGTCGGACTTGAGTATTCTGGAAGTGAGCTGTGGAGATGCTCATTTAGTGAGCGGGATGGGACGGTTCTTCACTTTTAAAAGGCACTGTGGTATCTAGCTTTCAAGATTGGGATTGGACCTCGCCGCGACGAAGCTGCAAAACCTTGAATTGATCAATGGAGAAACGGTGGGAGAAATCTACCGCATTCAAGGAAAACTTGATCTTATTGTTGCCGGTTACACCATTCACTATTTTGATCAAAAGGGAAAAAGAGCACTTTTTGTCTGTTTAAAAGGAAGGCTCTATTCCGTAGGATTGCTCGTCGTGTATGATGTCGTTCATCGGCTTTAGGAGAAAAGAAATGAGTACTTGGATCGAGTGGTCAGGCATCTCGAAACAGATTGGACGATCTTTACCGCTGAGTAATTGAAGAGTATCCGAAATCACGTACGTCACACCGACATACCGGAATCATGGGAGAGATGGCGAAGAATCGCTTAGGAAAGTGGATACGATAAATGCGGTTTCTCTACTACGACAAAAAAAGGCTGTTTGGACTTGGGGAGATCCTCGAATGAAGCAATCGGTGGTTATCCTGGAATAGTCGTAGGCTGCATTTACTTATGTTGCATCCGCACGAAATTTGATAATTCGTATTCTCGCTCTTCTAGCTCGCCACGCAGCTCAGAGTACCTCTGTTCGTTGATCTTGGAATCGCGGGACATGATCCAAGCGTATTTCCGGTTGGGATGGCCGATTACGGTGAAGGTGTGGTCCGGGTCGACGTAGAGAACGTAGTAGGCGGCGTTGATAATGCCGAAGAAACGCATACGCCACTCCGCATTGGTATCGGTGTTTACGATGGTGCCTACCGGGTGGTATGTCTTTCGCTTCCCCTCCGGCGATCCCTTCTGGAATGCATAAGTGGTTTGGATTTTGCCGTCGGGCAGACGTTCGTAGGTTTCTGTGCCGTTCCAAGCCTCTTTATCGATCGCAGTGGGTGTGTATCCGTGGATATACCACGTCCCCATGAATTCTTCGATATCAACCTTCTCGGCCAATTCCTGGTTGGGCACAGGATTGCTCGTACAGGCGGCGAGCAGAAGGATACCGGAAATGATAATGAGAGTTGAGCAGATCTTCTTCATTGTTGTGATTTTCTGTTGTAATATAGCGTAGTTTTGTAAATGCACCATCCGCCAGCAGTAAAAAACACAGCGACTCCGGGTCCAAACGCCCAGGCGATAGAGCGTTCGATTGACGGGGCTTGAATTAGAGAACCCTGTTCATAGCCGACGAGGGAAAGAAAGAGCCCCGTGCAGGCGATTCCGAGAGCCCGGGCCACTTTCGATAGCATGCGCCAAATTCCATAATAAACACCGGATACATTTTTGCTTGTACGGGTTATCTCGTCCTCGATGAAGTCCGAAAACAACGATTCGAGGAGAACGATACTCGCCACAAGAACTCCGCCGGTTCCTGCGATTAGGATCACAGGCCAAAGCAGGCCGACAGGGAGGATGGGGTATACGATAGAGGAAAGTAGGGCGAGCGACATCACAGCACCAAAGAATAAGCGTGCCTTGCCGATCGCTTTTGAAAAGTGAACCCACATGGGTACGGCCAGTATGATGAAGACGGTTAGGACCAGAAGGATGAGCCCGATTTGTTCCTCCTTCAGTTTGAGGGTCGTTTTGTAGTAGGGAAGGGCGAGGCTAGAGTTGAAGGAGCGGCCTACCGCGATCGCCATGAATCCAAACACGAGTAGGACGAAGAAAGGGGACCTGACACTCTCTTTAAAAATTTCCACAGTCCGGTAGGAAACACTGACTTTGAGCGGCGATCCTTTGCCTTTTTCTTTTAGGGCCCGCCAGATAGACAATCCCGAAAATAGGCAGCCAGCTGATGCCGTTAGACCCAGGGCGAGTCCGGTGGCACTCCGCAGCTCCAAAGTATTGGCGATAGAACTACCATCGAATTGGAATGCCAGGTAGGCGGGCAGCCCAATTCCGAGAAGCAGACCGACAGATCCTGCCACGATTCTCCAGCCGAAAAAAGTCGCTCTCTCTTGCTCAGAACGAGAAAGGTCGTTGACGACGGAAAGATGGGGAACGCTGAAGAGCGTCATGGCTGTGTTAACCACTAGGTACCATACCAAGAGATTGGCGAAGAGAGCGTTTGGGCCTGACTCAACCGGAGGGCTGAATAGAGAGTAAAAGGCGAAACCGATAATCGCTGCCCCAGTGAGGAGATAAGGGACACGCTTCCCCTCGATCTTTGAAGCGGGCGTCTTGTCTGAAAGAATACCCATTAGGGGATCGCTAACGGCATCCCAGATCACGGCGATCGCGATGGCGAAGCCAGCCATAGAGGGTGCCAGGCCCGCGAGGATGTATAGTTCCAACAGGAACACCTGGAGCATCAACTCAATCGCGCTCAGCCCCACTGAGGCAAAACTGTACCCCGCCTTTTGGGGCCAGTGGATGGAAAATGGCGAGTGCGGGGGTTCAGCATTCATGGAATGAGGATCGATGGGACTGGCAAGGCTGTGGACCCGCTGTTAATGAGTTTGATTGTCGATCAAGTTCGGAAAAAAAAGTCACGGTATTAGATGAGCGGATAATGGATGGGCGATAATTCCGAATAGCGAGGGGTTTTTACCCTAAATATTGTTCAATAAGTGTTAAAATCATTAATCTACTTTGATGAGCAGGCCTTTCGTGGTTGTGTCTAGCGTTGCAAGTCGTTTAAATAAAAAAGTGTGGGGCGTCGGTCGCATCCTTGCAAAAAATTTGGCTACTTGGGAGAAGATGTTATTTAGTGAGTAAGGATAAAAGGAACGCTTTGGTAGCAATTCCAGCCGTGATCACGATCGGTTGGGGATTCGCTGTTACTGGGGAGAGTGGTCATGGTATGAATTGGATCAGCTCTCCATTTGCCTGTGCGGTGCTACTTGCCTATTGCTTGCAGTGGGTGGCGTTTGTCCCTGCTTACTTGGGTAGAACGGAGCGGTACTTTGACATTGTCGGGAGTGCCACCTACATATTAGCGACTGCGATGTTACTTATTCTGAGCGAGAGTCTAGATGCTCGTTCTGTTATTTTGGGTCTGATGGTATTTATTTGGGCATTACGGTTAGGGTCTTTTCTCTTTATGCGAATTCATAAAGCGGGTAAAGACGTAAGGTTTGATGTGATTAAAACCTGTTTTGTCCGCTTTTTGGCCGCGTGGACGTTGCAGGGTCTATGGATTACTTTTACCGCTGCGGCGGCATGGACGGCAATCGCTTCCAATTACAAGGAGCCCTTGGGATGGTATGCTGCCATAGGGACGATGCTATGGTTGGTCGGACTTGCGATTGAAATAGTGGCAGACCGGCAGAAGAGCCAATTCAACGCGAATCCAGAAAACAAGGACAAATTTATTCGTGTTGGGCTTTGGAGCCGTTCACGTCATCCTAATTATTTTGGAGAGATTCTGCTTTGGTCCGGAGTAGCTGTCATTGCCATACCCGTTTTGCAAGGCTGGCAGTGGATCGTGCTCAGTTCGCCGATCTTTGTGACCTTCTTGTTAACCGGAGTCAGTGGAATCCCGTTGTTAGAAAAGCGATCCGATGACAAGTGGGGAGGCCAAGACGAATATGAAGCCTACAAGAAATTGACTCCTGTACTGGTGCCGCGTTTGTGGTGGAGGTAAAAAACCAGCACTGTATGACAATCAGTAGCTCCGCGCTATAGCCTGAGCCAAACTCGTAAAGCAAAAAGCCAATATAGAACCCGTATTGGCGACTCAGGCTAAAGAACTGAGATGCTGATACGAACTCCTAGGTTGGAAATTCTTCACTAGAGTAGATTTTCTTTCAGTCGCATTGAACGGCAAGCCAAATGGTATTCGGATCAGTGCACGTTACGCGGCGGCATTCCTGCTTCTTGATTAGAAGATGGTCTCCCTTGTTGAGAGTTACCGATCGGCCCTCCTCGAATTCAATGCTCCCGCTACCTTCCACGACTATGACCCATTCCCTCTGAGACTGGTCATACCATTCTCCTTCCTTGGTCGTGTTTTCGTTTGAGACGATTCGTTCAATGCGGACGTTCTGTCCGGTTGTGATAGTTTCGAAATGTTCGACTTTGATGTTGTCGGGGAGCTTTTGAAAGATATTGGGCATGAGAGGCGGGTTATTGGGAAAAAGGGAATGAGAGGAATTGGAATAGTTAAAGTCTAGCGATTCACGATCATTTGTGAGATTCGGAGACAAATTTTAGTAGCATAAATACCCCTTAAAATTTGTCAAAAATGATCATTGACGGAAGGGAGGGTGCTTCTATTGTCCGGAAGTTTCTCAAGGTAAAGCCTCGGGGAATAAAGTGCGGCGAGATAGCTCAGTTGGTAGAGCAGAGGACTGAAAATCCTTGTGTCCCCGGTTCGATTCCGGGTCTCGCCACCACTTTTAATTAGAAAAATTCAAGTGATTTAAGACTAACCGAAAGGCTCCATCTTATCATCGCTTTTTAAGAAAAAATGACACTTCACAGCCATTAAATGGAGCTGGGCAGCTGCAAGATTCTGAACCTCAGGGTTCCACGGGTTTTTGATAGGCTAGTGTGCCGAGTGGTAGCATTTTCAAAACCAAATGGGGTACGTCGATCTCTGCTTTCTCCGTTCTTTTGATTAGAACTTATCAACTGCCCTCTTAAAATTTGTTGTTGCCGCGGCGATCAGTTTGATCGTACGTGTTCGTTTTTGTTTTCTGAATCGAGGCCTGCTTGGGGTTTTACTGTATCGATGAAGGCGTAGGTTTGGGACGAACTGTTATATCCAGATCGTCGCCTTCCCTGCATCTAGTTTAATGCTGTGATCTTGGACTTAACGTCGTAGACCTTGCCATTGACGACGGTGAAGAGGGACTGGCCACGGAGACCGGTTTCTCCCTTGAGAGCACTGTGGTACTCTGGGTCTTCCAGTTCTTGAGTGAGCTTCGCTTCGTTGACTCGGTAGCCAGCCGCTTCGTCGAAGATCGCTAAATTGGCCATGGCTCCGGATTGCAGGGTTCCGATTTCCAGAGGAAACGAGAAAAACTGGGACACGTGCTTGGCAGGATTGATCGAAGCGAGCCGATCGATATCGTGCCACGAATAGCCGTACGTTGAGGCAAGCTCGAAGTAGTATTGAAGACTGTGTTCGATATTTCGAGTACCCGGACTTCCGGGCAGACCATTCTTGAATTCCTTCGCCGCTCGAGCGTGAGGAGCATGGTCGGAACCGAAGAATATAGAGTAGCCGGCTCGGACGGTTTCCTGGATTAGTCGGATCAGCGATTGCTGGTCTTCACGGCTTGGATGGGCGGGGCGACGGTAGTTGATAAGAGCAATCTTTGAAGCTTGTTCCAGTAGGCGTTCACGGCACCAGTAAATATAGTCCAATCCGATTTCGGCGGGAAGATTGAAGGATGTGTCTCGGGCTCGATCCAAAATTTGCTGCAGAGACGGACCCGTTGGAATGTGCCGCGCGAGCAGACTGGATACACCGACGGATTCTGCTAAATCCATGGTCTCTTTTTGACAGGCCAAGACCGTGGATCCGTCAAAGTACTCGTGATGCAGGAGTCGAGGGTCAGGATACGTCCGATTTTTGAATTCGGTTATGGTTTCATCGGTACGGGTCTGGTCATTATGGTAAGATACCGCTTCGCCTTCCCAAAGTGTGTACATCTCGCGGCGGGTTTGTCCGGTTAGCCCGGAGCCACCAAAGGTAGAGCCAAAGTCCTTGCCCTCGTGTCCTGGGATAGGTGGGCAGCCCGGTTCCATTCGGGGCCAGAGAACAATAGGGATTAGGCTGGCTTCGGTGTAGTATTCCTGAGATCGCTGGTGCCGGTAGGGGCCCACGGGACCCCAGGGCGTATTTCCCATTGCGCCGACTATGCAAACGCCTCCTTTAAGGGCAGCGAGGCATCCAGAACGGATCGAATACTGGGCGTTGGTGCTTCGAATTGACTGGATGAGTTGGTCATAGTCGACCCCGTCTGGGCCATACGCTTCGACCTCCTCGCGAGTCGGTTCGGGGGATTCGCGGAAGTGGACGTGAGGATCTATCCGTCCTAGAGCAATATGGGCGGTATCGGGGAGTTTGATACTTTCGACTGATTTAGTTCCAAGGGTAAGCTCTAGGTGTTCCCCTTTTGTGCAGCTTACTTCTCCCGCCACCATTTCTCCAGAGTCCAAGTGAATGTTTTGGCAATGGAATCGAATTGTCTGTCCTGTTTCGCTCACTTGATCCAGTGAAAGCGCGATTCACGATGGAGCAAGCGTTGAGATTCGATTGGAGCAGAATTCGTAGCTATGGCGTAAGTATCTTAGGGAATTCGTTCAATAGCGGTAGGATCTTTGGTGTTTGAACAGGATTTTTTCTGCTTGCCATTGGAAGGTTGAATAGCACGATCCGGCCGCTGGACGCCGCTCTAGCTCAGTTGGTAGAGCAATTCATTCGTAATGAATAGGTCGTCGGTTCGAATCCGATGGGCGGCTCCACATAAACCTTTAATCAATAGATACTTCATAAGGAAAAAAGTTAGCTACTTCACTTTTGTAACTGTCATTCGTAACCGTTGGCAAAAATGACGGTTACTAATGAGAAATACACCTACTCGAAAACAAGGACGCCAAACCTTTTTAGGTACGACATCACAGGGTAGTATTTTTTACTGTACAAACTCAACGGCAAGTAGCACCGAACGCCGCTGAAAACCACTGACTACAAGGTAACTGTCAATTGACTAAACGAAAAAATGCTGCTCGTAGAAAAGCATCGACAGACAGCTAGGACGAGCCGTGGGGATAGTGGCAAACCCATAACCATAGGCGATTTGTGTGATAAGTACGCAGAAAAGACGCTTGATGACTTCACGCTGACACAAAAAGGGAAATACGCTCGGTTTTCTGCGTTGAAGCGGCTGGCAACAAACAGAACATCGATGGACGAATGAGTTCGCTATACGAAGTTTTGTACGACTAAAAATTCCCTTAAGATGAAGAAAACGTTACCGGCATTCTTGTTGTTCATACTTGGAGGCGTGTCTGCATTATGGGCACGGGAAGACGTGACGATAGCATTCCCAGGCGCGGAGGGCTATGGGCGCTTTGCTCAAGGCGGACGCGGGGGCGATGTTTACATCGTTACGAACTTGAATGATTCGGGGAAGGGTTCGTTTCGCTATGGGATCGAGAATCAGAAGGGTCCCAGGACTATCGTGTTTGCGGTATCGGGAACGATCGAGCTTGAATCACCAATCGAGGTTGAACGTTCCTATCTCACCATAGCCGGACAGACGGCTCCGGGCGATGGCATTTGCTTGAAGCATCATGGCCTTAAGTTATCTGAGGTGAATGACATCATCATGCGGTACATCAGGATTCGGATGGGCGATCAGAATAAGGGCGATTCCAGCGGAGCCGATTCTATCACAAGTTCAAAGATTTCCGACGTGATTTTCGATCATATTTCCGTGGGCTGGGGTATTGATGCGATTCATGATAACCGGGGAGGCGGGCACTTCACTTTGCAATGGTCCATTTATGGGGAGACATTGCACGACACGATCCACTATGAAGGGGCTCCTCATTCAAAGTTGGGTTCGATGAGGGAGACGACGAAGAGCATGAGCATTCATCATAACTTGCTTCATTCTTCTCATGACAGGCATCTGACCTTGGGAGGAGGAAGTGAACTTACTCCTGAAGATCTGATTATCGATTTTCGCAACAACCTTATTTATAACTCAGGTGGACAAACCAACTTGGGAGGGGGTAGGCGTAATGTAATCAATAATTTCTACAAAAACGGACCGGATACGGACCTCGGAAAACTCCCGATGAGAATAAAGTATAAGGAAGGCAAAGGACCTGGTCCAACGGGATTTGTTTCCGGAAATCTGTATACATGGAGCCAAACTTGGACGGAGGATAATTTTTCAGCAATACAGTATAAGCAAAGTGGTGACAAGTATATGAGTACCACTCGGACGGAGTGGGAGTTGCCGGGCGAACTGGTTTTCGGTGATGATAAACCGATTACTCAAAGTGCGGCTGATGCTAAGAATTTGGTTTTGGCCCATGCCGGAGCATCTAAGAGCCGGGATGCCTGCGACGATCGTATTGTGAATGAGGTATTGGCCGGTACAGGGCGAATCCCAGATTCGCAGGATGAAGTGGGGGGATGGCCCGTTTTGAAGTCATCGCCTGCACCTGCGGATTCCGATAAGGACGGAATGGCGGACGCCTGGGAGAGGGCTAATGGGCTAGACCCTGCTGATGCAGAGGATCGAAATGGCGATCGAGATGGCGATGGTTATTTAAATTTGGAAGAATATATTAACAGTCTTGTGAAGATGCCTTATGCGAAAAATTAGCTTAGAGAGTGCCCGGTAAATGTTCTTATTGGTAGGATCCTCTCACCCTACCTTCTTCTCATTCTGTGGTTATTGGAAAGCCTCTAGGATCGAAACTATGAAAAATCTAAAACAGTTTATCCTGCTGACCGTCACCTTATGCCTTTGGGCGTCCATCTTAGCACAAGCTCAAACCCCTGCGTTCCCGGAAGCTCAAGGATTTGGCGCATTTACCAAAGGAGGCCGAGGCGGCGAAGTGTTTATCGTGACGACGACGGAGGACTACGATGTCGATGAACCGGTCATCAAGGGCAGCTTTAGAGAGGCGATCGAAGCGGACATGCCGCGAACGGTGGTGTTCGAGGTTAGTGGGTCCATTGTGCTAAAACGGCATCTCATAGTCAAAGATCCGTACATAACAATTGCGGGACAAACCGCGCCCGGCGACGGTATCTGTATCAAGGATTACTCGTTTTTGGTGTGGGCGGACGAAGCGATCATCCGGCATTTGCGTGTTCGCGTTGGCGATACGCATAGATTGGAAACGGATGCCATAAACATCGGTTCGGTTGTCGATAATTCGGGGCAATTGGAAGATTTTCCTAGTTCGAATATTATTGTAGATCACTGTTCAGCGGGCTGGGCCACGGACGAAATTTTCACTATCGGCTCAGAACGAACCACGGTACAGTGGAGTATTATCTCTGAATGCCTCTATAAATCATTTCACCCCAAGGGAGCTCATAGTATGGGTTCTATCATCAGAGGGTCTCACGGCGGAATCTCGATACTGCACAATATTTATGTCCACAACAATTCGCGCAACCCCAAGCTAGGAAGTGACGGCGTATCTCCCGGCGCCGTTTTCGATGTACGTAACAATATTTTTTATAACTGGGGTAGTACGCCAGGGTACTCAAATGATGATGAGCACGTCCGCATCAATTTGGTAGGCAATTATTACAAGCCGGGGCCCTCTACTCGGGGAAACCAGTCAATCGCGTATAGGGTGGCAAGTGAGTTGAATAGTATTTATGTGGCAGATAACTACCACACGAACAATGCGACTGGTATACAAAAAAACGAGCATTTGATCGCGATAAAACCAGCGGATGGGACGATGAATATTGTAACTGGAGCGTTCCCTTATCCGCCGATGAAGAATCGGACCGGTGAGGAAATTTATGACGCTGTATTAGCGGGTGCTGGAGCCACCCTCCCGAAGCGTGACCCAGTTGACGAACGGCTCGTAAACGAAATCCGCACGGGTACGGGGTCCATCATCGATTCGCAGAAGGCCGTAGGAGGGTGGCCCAACTATAAGAGCGGCAAAGCTCCTATGGATAAAGATCGAGATGGTATGGCGGACACATGGGAACGTATCCATGGATTAAATGCAAACGACCCGAAAGACCACCGGAAGGACGCCGACAGCGATGGCTACACTAATTTGGAGGAGTATTTAAATGGCACGGACCCCAATGGTGCGACGACGTCTTTGCAGGATTTTGCAGAATTCAAGGCGACTCTCGATGAAATTGATACGTTGAATGTGGAGGGATACGCGGAGGCCAAATTGTATGAAGCAGTACAGTTGAAGGCTCTTTCAAAGCTGCCTGAACCGAAAGTGAAGGTCCGCTTTTCAGATTACCCAGAGGCTTTGGCGAAAAATCTAGCAGTATTTTTGAACGATTCGGTGGAGATCGAAATGGTTTTGGTGGAGCCCGGCACATTTCTAATGGGCTCACCCGAAAGTGAGCCCGGCCGTTTCGCCAATGAGAGGCAGCACCAGGTGACCCTGACCAAGCATTACTACCTTGCAGCAATGCCGTTATCTAACGCGCAGTACTACGAAGTTATGTCCAAAGCCTATGTGCGGAAATACAGTCCAGTCGTAAAAAAGGATAACAAGCCTGCTCAAGCCGATTTTCACCAAGCGATAAAATATTTGGAAGCGCTTTCGGAAGGTTCAGGATACAAATTCCGCCTGCCTACGGAGGCTGAGTGGGAATACACGTGTAGGGCAGGGACCACTACGGCTTATTTTACAGGAGATCGAATTAGCCGCGCGTATGCTAATTACGACACTCGAGAGCCTGGGATTAAACTGGGACCCATCGAGGTAAATAAGAATCTTCCTAATCCGTGGGGATTTTATAATATGCCGGGCAATAATTTTGAGTGGTGCAGCGACTTCCTGGCCGAATATCCGGAGGGTCCAGTTGTCGATCCTACAGGACCGCTCCAGGGAGGTGACAAAATAATCCATATCAACTCGCGGCGTGTGCTTCGTGGTGGGAGCTTCGGCAGTTCCTGGGAATTTGTGAGATCAGCCGCCCGTTACGGATACAAACCCAGAGTTGCCAATGCGATACGCATACTCCTCGAGGTGGAGAAGCGATAGGGGCAACTCAAATTTTTGGGGATTAAGAGAACAAACCGTATTCAAATTAAGGTTAATGCTGCAATCTTAGATACTTGGATGGAAAGCAAATTTTAAGGAATTCGGAGCAATAATTTTCATATGCAATTGAAAATTTTTTTAATATTTCCATTTAATTTTCGATTTAATCAAGTTGTCTATACTGTATTTTCCCGGACCGTTGACTAATATAAATAGACTTAAAATCAAATAAAGTATAGGCAGCTCGCTTCCTCCAATTCCTGATTGTAAAAGCTTTTTTGAAGATGCAACCAACATAGTGAAAAATAGTAAAAAAGCCATAGGACGTGTTGTAAAACCGATTACGATAAAAAGTGAGCCGATAGACTCAGCAAAAGCTGCCAGAAAGCCTAACGGTATCGATAAAGCATCAATACCTATAAATTCGGTGATCGTGGTACCCAACCTGTACCAACGATCACTGCCGCTCATAAGTTTCGACCAGCCATGAGAATAGCACATAAAAAACCCAGTAAAAAATCTCAATAATAAATAGGATTTAGAAGATAAAAAATAGGAATTATTAAATAAATTTAATGGTTTCATATAAAATTATTAAATTATATCCGTTAAAAAAATAACGATTACCACAATCCTTTTTTAAGGAATACGTATGAGATACAAGTGAATTTAATTTTAGATTATATTGTAAATTTATAAGATACAAAATAGACGGTTTCAATCATCCATAATAGTTTCTTTGTTTTTAGATTTTGAGAACTGGTAAGCCTAATTCTTACATCAGCAATATTTCAGCTTGTAAAGATTAATAGATTTGGGCGAAGAAGATCGAAAGAAAAAAAGAAAATTTCTACTGGTCGTTGGAAGGAAGCGGTGTACAGCCATGCCGCAGCTCGAGGCTTGCTTTTAGACGGGACATTAGCTCTAATTCGACCACTTGTGCGAGTCTTCCCTCGCCGCGATACAATCCACGATTTTCGGCGGAGTCCTTTAGTCTGCGATGAAGTTTGTTTTTCTACTCTCTATTTTTTTCCCCGCTTTCGTTCTTAGTAAGGAACCCCATATTGTTTTGATTCTTTGCGATGATCTTGGCTACTCCGACCTCGGGTGTTATGGGGGAGAGATTCAAACTCCAAATATTGATGCACTTGCGGAAATGGGTGTCCGTTACACTCAGTTCATGAATACATCGCGATGTTGCCCTTCTCGTGCGGCCTTGTTGTCGGGTAACTACCCTCACGATGTGAATATGGGGTGGATGACTGCGGCAGACGAACATCGAGATGGGTATAGAGGAGAATTGAGCCTAGCTTATCCAACATTGGCAGAAATCTTGCGCGGTGCGAATTACGCAACGGCGATGTCCGGTAAATGGCATTTGACGCTTGATCGACAGATCGAAGAGCCCCCCAACGGATCATGGCCCACTGAACGCGGTTTCGAAAAGTTTTTCGGCTGCCTTGCAGGAGGAGGGTCTTATCGTAGGCATGGAAGATACGTGGATGGTGCCGAGTTCATTCCAAAAGAGAGCCTTCCAAGCGGTTTCTATTACACAGATGCGATTACCACTCGTGCAGTAAAGTTCATCGAGGATCACGATCCCAGTCAGCCTCTTTTTCTTTATCTGGCACACTATGCCCCGCATCGTCCTCTAGACGCTCCGAAAAACCGAACAGAGATATACTTTGATCGCTATGAGCCTGGATACGATGTGCTCCGGCAGGAAAGATTTCAGCGTCTGAAAACATTGGGGCTTATTGAGCAGGATGCCACATTGGGAGCAATGGGGCTTTCCATCTCTGAGAGTCTACCTATTGGTGAACCGCTTCCGGCATGGGAAGATCTTTCGAAGACAGATCAGGGAGTCTGGATAAAAGAGATGTCAACCTATGCAGCTATGATCGAGATTATGGACGACGGGATAGGTGCCGTTGTCAACGCTCTTGAAAACAAGGGAATGCGAGAGCATACCTTATTTATTTTTTTGAGCGATAACGGCTCTACATTCGAAGGGGGGCGCATTTCAACGCTGGCTGCAAACCTGAGCAACACTCCCTATCGCGGATATAAACAACTGACGGATCTAGGTGGTGTCGCGTCCCCCCTAATTTTATCAGGTTATGGAATTCCATCGGTGGGTGGGCTGAATCGAGAACGAACCCACATTATTGATCTCCTCCCCACTTGCTTGAGTGCCGCTGGCGTCGCCTATCCGGCCACATTCAGGCGGAAGGCGATTAATCCTCCCTCCGGAATCTCTCTGTTAGGACGCAGTGGAGATAAATCCTTTGAGAATCGGATCTTGTACTGGGAACATCAAACTAGCCGGGCCGTTTCGAAAGGGGTTTGGCGACTGGTTTCTTACCGTGAGGATTTCCCATGGAGACTATATAACCTGTTCGATGATCCCTTTTGCTATGATGATATATCCTCCACTCACCCGGAAGTGGTAGACGAGTTGGCTTCCGAATGGCTGAATTGGGCAAACGATGGCAATGTTTTGCCCCTCGAGCCACTGCGTTGGAAAGAGAGGATTGAGAAGTACGAGGAAATCGGTGCGAATTAGTATTAATATCTCCCTTACGTTTGGGTTAGCAAACAGGATGGTGGATACAACGACGGTTAACGCCGAAGGTATATCACCTTCGCGTTGAGTGAAAAGATGAGAGAAGAGCATCTGGGTGAGGGCCGCGAAGCCAGAATGTAAGGAGTCCGAATATTGTTTTCTATCTGCGTCGACGGATTCATACTGATAACAAGAATTTCTGTCTAAATTCAAACTTTTTCGCGGACAAGAAATGCAAATCAACCTTAAAGCTTAAAGGCAGCATTGTCGAGTGCTCCAACTAACTGCTCTTCGGATCGAGGAAATATAGTTTTGCCACCCGTGAAAGTAGAAAATGCAGGAAGAATAATTCCTTTTTTACGTATCCAAAAAACCGGTATTCGATTTGAACTTTTCCTTGAATCTGAAATCCGATAGACGGGATGGACATGTCCAGACAGCACAAAATCGGCATTGGTTAGCCTGCTATCGTGGGTTAAGACAAAGCCGTCAGCCTTAATTTCAGAAATCCACTCAACGTCCTGCAGGATGGATTTGTCTAGTTGGTGGCGATCGTGGTTCCCGAACGTTACTGTGATTTCTAGTTTTGGATACTTCGTACGCCAATTCTTGAAGGATCGAGTGAAGGGTGTATTTTCAGCTATGGCACCGTGTAAAAAATCTCCCAATACCCACAACTTCATAGCACACGTGTAATCCAATAGGGCACTTAGACGTCCGAGGCTTTCGTCATCGGTACCTTGAGGCAGCGGAACACCCGCTTTTCGAAATGTCTCGTCTTTGCCGAAATGTGTATCTGATATTATAAGACATTTCCGTTTAGGCCACCAAAGACCTCTCATCGGAAGAGCGATGAAAATTTCTCCATTTAGTGCAAGTTTTAGCGTATCGGTTTTATTGATTGGCATACTGACGAAGGAATGCGGCTTTGTTGAGGTTCTCTGCCATCATTCTGACTCTTTTTTCCCAAGTCTCCGAGGAAATAGTTTGTGTCCTGATTCGCTCCGCCCAGAGCGGGAACGCTAGCGGGGTCAGTTTTGGGGTTTCGACCAATGAGATAGAGCCCTTTTGTATCCTCTGTAGTGTATTATCAATGCGGCGTTTATCAATCTGTTGGTCAAGAACTTCTAGGAGCGACTGATTAAGAAGTTCGTTTAAAGGGTCGTACTTCCTGAGAACTTCGAAGATAAGTTCGCTTGAGGCCTGAATCTGACGAGCCGATTTTTCTCTTCCAGGATAGCCCGGGAAAACCAATCCCGCGATTTGAGCTATGTCGCGAAATTGCCGCTTGGAAAGCTCGGCCTCGTTGATTCCTTCAAGAAGATCTTGTTGCAAATTGTTGGAAGAGAGAAGTTTCCTGATAGGTATTTCCGAAATATCGATAGGGGTTCTTGAATACAGTTCAAATCCATAGTCATTAGCCGTGACGTGAAGCGTTGCCTCAAATACTCGACTCAGTCGAAGTGCTACAAGATTGCCGATTCCTTCGTGAACAAATCTACCTGCGAAAGGAAAAAAGTAGAGATGAAAACCTTCTCTGGTACTTGTTTGCTCAACTAGCAGACCTTTGGCATCGGGCAGACGCGACCATTTTTTTTGTAATTCTAAGATTGGAGCCAGAATTTCCATTTCGGGACTAGCAGGAGAATGATCAGCTACTGCGAGTAGAGATTGGAGTGTTTCAGCCAATTGGGTCGAAAGTGGTATGCGTCCTCCTTGCCAGCGAGGGACGATGCGTTTTTTCTTTTTCGATAAGCTTACGTACGCGGTCATATCCCGGGTTTGCTTTAACTCCAATAATTTGCCGCCGAAAAGAAAGGTGTCCCCACGATTAAGTTTCCCTATAAAGGATTCCTCTATACTTCCAATGTAACCGCCTCTTAACCACCTGATTTGCATCACATTGTCACTACCGATGGTCCCGATACTCATGCGGTGCCTTTGAGCAATTTTCTTACTCGTGCAACGGAGCAAACTATTACTCTGTTCGACTCGTCGATAATCGGGGTATGATTGCAGGGCGGAGCCTCCATTTGATATAAATCCTAAAAGCCATTCCCATTGAGAAGTACTAATATCTCTGAAAGCGAAGGAGCTTTTTACTTCTTGCAGAAGGGAGTCTGGATTCAGTCCCTCGGCGAGGCTCAAGGTTACGCAGTGTTGGGCAAGGACATCCAATGCTCCCTGGATCGGTATTCTGGATTCTAGTTTTCCTTGGAGTTGGGCTATGCGTGCAGCAGCTATCTCCGCCAGCTCAAGTGCGTTTGTAGGGACGCAAAAGATAGAGCTAATACGACCGGGCGAGTGCCCACTGCGCCCCGCTCGCTGCAATAGACGCGAAATACCTTTCGGGCTGCCAACTTGGAGTACTTGATCCACCGGCTGAAAGTCAACTCCGAGATCCAGTGAGGATGTGCAGACTACGCAGCGCAGCCGACCGTTTTTCAATCCCTTTTCGACTGATTCTCTCTCTTTTTTAGCGATTGATGAGTGGTGAAGAGCTATATTATTCCTCCATTCGGGCTTTGATTGAATAAGCTTTTCATACCATATCTCAGCCTGGGCGCGTGTATTTGTGAAAACTAAAGAAGTATTTGTTTTATTGATACATTCTATGACTTTTGGCAGCAGAGTCAAGCCGATGTGGCCCGACCATGGAAAGCGTTCGATCCGGTCCGGCAGAATAGAATGTATTTCATAGACTTTGCTAGGTGGACCAAGAATTAAGCGGCCTTTATTTGAACTACCCATAAGGCATTGCAATGCGGTTTTAGGATCTCCAAGCGTGGCGGATAGCCCCCAAGTTCTTAGTCGCGTATTAATTTTTCGCAGTCGAGCGAGGCAGAGTTCAAGCTGAACGCCTCGCTTCGTCGATATAAGCTCGTGCCACTCGTCGACGACCACGCAGTCAACGGCTCTGAAGTGCCGCTGAAAAGTCGCATAACTTAGAGCCAAAGAAAGACTTTCCGGAGTGGTGACTAAGCAGCGTGGCAATTTCTTTTTCTGCTTGGCTTTTATATTGGAAGGAGTGTCACCGGTTCTCAATCCTACCTCCCAGTCCAATCCTATCTCTCTAACTGACATTTCAAGCGATTGAACGGTATCAACTGCAAGGGCTCTCAAAGGGGTAATCCAAAGAATCTTACGTTCTTCCGGTGACTTTGACTCTCGAGTTTCTTTATTCAAATATTCAGCCACCGGCCCAAACCAAGCCGCTAGAGATTTTCCGGTGCCGGTTGGAGAATGGATTAGTCCAGACTCCCCCCTAGAATATGCTTCCCACGCCTTTTTTTGATAGGGAGCTATTTTCCAGGAACGCTTGCCGAAATACGCTTTTATTGCTTGAGGTATCACGAAATCGGGAAAAAAAGCCGTCTCAATTCCTCAAGGCGATCCGCTTCGATTGGACCTTTATCTTTTCGCCAACGCAGTATCCTTGGAAAACGTAAAGCAAATCCTGATTTGTGTCTTTTAGATTCTGTAATTCCCTCGAAGCCGATTTCAAATACATGCTTTGGCGGTACGGATCGAACTGGACCGAACCGTTCGATTGTATTCTCCCGAATCCATCGGTCTAAGTTATGTATTTCTTTTGCGTTCAAGCCGGTATATGCTTTTGCAATTGGAACGAGGTTGTCGTCCGACCAGACAGCGAAAGTGTAGTCAGTAAAGAGGTTTGCTCGCCTACCGCTCCCGGCTTTTGCATAGACAATTACGGCGTCGATGGTGTAAGGGTCTACCTTCCACTTCCACCAGTGACCCCGTTTTCTTCCTGTTTCATAAACGGAATTTATCTCTTTGAGCATCAAACCTTCTACTCTTCTCGCTCGTGATTCTGTTCGCCTCAGTTTCAGTTCCTCCCAACTTGTCGCTTCAATAATAGGAGAAGCGGTCAAATTGGTTTGGTTAGCCCTTTGAATAATTCTACTCAGAATTTGTTTCCTTTCCGATAGTGGTCTATTTCTGATGTCATGACTGTTGTATTCAATGCAATCATAACAGACTAATCGTACCGGCACTTCTTCTAAAAGTTTTTTCGATACGTTTTTGCGATTGAGTCGCCTCTGCAATGACGAGAATGAAAGTACGTTTTTTTTCCATCCAATGAGCTCACCGTCGAGTACAGTTCCGTCCGGTAGATGAGAGCAAGCACGGTCGACTTCTGGAAATCGTTCGGTTACCAGTTCCTCACCACGCGACCAGATAAAAGTCTTTCCTTTACGGCGAATTGCCTGGGCTCGAATCCCATCCCACTTCCACTCTGCAATCCATTTGTTGCGTAACCCAAGGTCACCCACATTTTTCTCGATAGGAGATGCGAGAAAAAAGGGATATGGTTGTGAGACTTGGCTAAATGATGTGTCGGGATCGACCAAGGCAGTGAACATGTCTTTGGAGGGAGAAACATGTCCCATCATACGATGAAGGATGATGGATTTAGATAGACCAGTGGAGTTTGAAAGTGCTCTCGCTAACAATAATCGGGAGACTCCAACTCGCAACCCCCCGGTCAGTAGCTTAGTTGCGATGAAACTCATGTTCAATGGTAGACCATTCCACCAACCCTTGATAGTTTCACTTTTTTGATCTGGAGCTAAGTCATTCAAAGGAAGCAGCTTTTGCTCGACCCAATTACTCAGCTTAATTTCGACTGCCTTGGGATCAGGGACAGTGCAATGACTTGTTAGAAGGACCGCTGTTTCCGCGAAATCACCAACGCTTTCATAACATTCGTCTATCATCCATTGCGAATAGCCAGAAGCTTCAACTAGCCAGTGCTTAAGATCGCTGCGTTTGGCGAGTCGTTTGATTCGCTTGCCGGATAGAAAGTAAAGAGCCCAAGCCGCATCTTCAGGTGGTACATTGGAGAAGTACGATTGCATTGCCTCGACTTTCTCGTTGGTTGACGTTGTCGAATCTAAGCTTCCGTAGAGGGTTAAAAATGCTCTCATTTTTCACCGCCTCCTGCTTTGCTGTCTTTCGTGTGCAGACGGCAGGGTTTCATTTCTTCTGCCTCGTAACCATCTTCCCTCAAATATTTTACGAGAACATCGGTCCGTCCATGCAAAGCTAGAATGCGATTTGCTTTTGTTTCTTTAATCGTTTTGATCAGACCTTTCCAGTCTGCGTGATCGGATAGAACAAAGCCGCGATCGTAACCCCGCCTCCGCCGATTACCTCTAATCTGCATCCAGCCTGAACAAAGTGCGGTGGAGCATTTTCCGAAACGTTTCATCCACGAGGTCCCATCAGCTGCAGGGGGAGCGATAACCAGGTCTTGGCTAAAATCGATCCTATCACCACCGTTTGTACAAATGGTTGCAGGCAAAGTCTCAAGAAGCGGAATTCCAGCTTCACGATAGATTTTTGTTAGAGGCGCGATAGCACCGTGTAATCGCACGGGCTGATTTGTATGAGTTAACAGACCACCCAGAACGCGCTGAGCTTTGCCCAAAGAGTAGCAAAACAAAATGGAAGCCTTTGCATTAGAGCGGTTTTTCATCCACCAATCGAATATCTCATTAATTGAGGTTGATGCTTCGGGCCAGTTGTAAATTGGCAGTGCGAAAGTAGCTTCAGTTACAAAGGTATCACATTTCACGACCTCGAACCGTTCGCATGTTGGATCATCATCGCGCTTGTAATCCCCTGAAACTACCCATACTTCCCCGGCTACCTCTATCCGCACCTGAGAAGATCCCAGAATATGCCCCGCTGGATGCAAGCTAACTGTAGCTTTGCCGAGCTTAAATGTTGCTCCGAATGGGAATGTGCTTAGCTCGATTCCTTTGCCAAGCCGCTTTATCGTAAGTTCCCTGGAGGAATCAGACGTTATGTAGCGTCGACTGCCGACCCTTGCATGATCAGAGTGAGCGTGGGTCAGAACCGCTTGCCTAACGGGCGATTTCGGGTCGATGTAAAAATCACCTGCTCGACAGTAGAGTCCCTCGTGCGTTGCTTCAACTATCATTATTCAAATTCCTGAGATTTACCGATAAACTGAACAATGCCCGATGGCAACCAGGTTAACAGTCCATCGATGCCCATCTAGATTTCTTTGAAAGATTGAAAACGTGAGGTTTGTCCGACTGTGGACGCATTGGTGGGTCATAAAGCTGCAATCTGAGTTCGAATGAATTGCCGACTTTTTCGATCTTAATGATTTCGACAAATTCGGTTTTCCCGTCTTTTGAAAACCTTACAAGGGCTGAAATTGTATCGGCCTTTGGTGGAAGCCAAGTATCCTCTAGGAGTCCGCCATTCAATGCACCTTGCCAACTTCCTGTATGCCAAGCGAGTCTATCAATTGGGATCTCTGGTGCTTTTGCTGTAGAATGATGCTCCCTTTTCTGCCAACCGGTCCATATTTGGGGTTTTGATATGTCTGTTTCCCCAAGAATTAATTTCTGGACGCAGATCATCAACTAGCACGAGAAGTACATTATTTGATTGTTTATCACTGACAGTTATATTTTGGCCAGCGATCACTGTCAGAAAAATTATTAATACAGTTAATACTTTCTTCATGTGATGTTTTTTCTTAGGATGAGACCATTTAATTAAAGCGAAAAAAAAGGGGTCAAACGCAAAAAATTAACCTCCCCCTCGATTAACGGCACTGCTTACTCATGGTGATGACATGGGAGTTAAACTTTTCCCAGAGTAGTTTGGTTTGCGGGGATTTATCAACTTGCAAGCTACCAAAAGCTTACGAACAGAGCGCTGAATTGGGTTAACAAAATTAAATAGGAAATTGCCGCCGAGCGGTTCTTCATCCGCTTCGGTAATTTGGGCTGATTGGGTCTCAGCTACTTTCTGTACGGTCTCAAAGCCTGCAAAAAAGAGGCAACCGAAGGCTTCCGGAATACGGGTTTGAGCCGTTTCAAACAAAGAGCAACAATAGGAAACGCGGCTATACCGCACACAATAATAATCCATTCGAAAATGCCTTTCCATCATGATCGCCCTATCGTAGGATCTTGCCCATGCAACTTTTAACCCCTTTTATCGCTTCAATCGCTATCGCATTAATAATCCTCCCGGTCGGGTCCGTTGCCCAGAATCGACGGCCGGTCGCGCCCGCTCCGGCTACCCTACCCGGAGCCGAAACCGAGGTCTACAAGACAGTGGGTGACGTTTCGTTACCGCTTCACATCTTTTATCCAGAGGGGCATAAATCCGGCCAATCCCTCCCCGCGATTGTTTTCTTTTTTGGGGGAGGCTGGAGAAATGGATCACCCGCTCAGTTCGAAAAACACTGCACCTACCTCGCGTCACGCGGCATGGTCGCGATCACAGCAGAGTATCGCGTTTCGGGGCGACACAAAACGAAAGCGATCGCCTGCCTCCAGGACGCAAAATCCGCCATACGCTTTGTTCGATCGAATGCGAATCGACTGGGAATCGATCCTAAACGGATTGCCGCAGGTGGCGGTTCCGCTGGCGGGCATTTAGCGGGAGCACTGGGTACGATCGGAGGTCTGGACGACCCGGCTGACGATCTTTCCGTTAGCACGGCTCCGAACGCACTTTGCTTGTTCAACCCAGTGCTGGTTCTCGCCTCAGTACCTGACGCCTTTCCATTACCAGAAGAACGAGTTGACGGTCTTGAAGAACGTTTTGGTGTCTCACCAACGGCTTTTTCTCCCTACCACAACATCGGCTCGAACCAACCCCCGGCGATAATCTTCCATGGCGACGCCGACACCACCGTTCCCCACAAATCGGTAGAACTCTTTACCGAAAAGTACAAGAGCCTGGGTAATCGATGCGAGCTCGTGACCTATCAGGGAGAAGGACACGGGTTCTTCAACTTTGGCCGAGGCGACAACGCCATGTTTATCGCAACTCTCACCGAGATGGACGAGTTTCTACGGTCTCTTCAATATCTAAGAGGGGAACCTACGGCAAACCGATTTTACGAATCAATTGAATTTCCTATCAACCCCTCCGAATCAAATCGCTGAAGCACAGAGAATGGCCCGCGAGATGGGCGAGGCCAACCCCAAGCTGATGGGGGAGTAAGGGATGGTTTGAGTAACCGTCATCTTAAAAATTGGGCAAAAACTAGGGTTTATCTACGTTTTTGCGGTTCGTTTATCGTCTGGGCTGTTTTTTTGTAGATATCTGTAAAATAGCGAATTTAGACCATATAAAACGTAATGTAATATCAACTACGTTAATTCGGAATGAATAGGTCGTCGGTTCGATTTCGATAGGCGGCTCCATTAAAACCTTTGCTAGGCGGAGGCTGGGATAAGGTTTTCCAATAAAGCCTTCATGCCGTTCGTCCTTGCCAGTGTGCGAGGGAAAAAAATGTTGCTTTGGGGATTTAGAGAATAAAACGTATCCAAATAGCATTTACGCTTAGTTATTCTTGTTTGTCGGCTCACATAGATAGCTAGTCGCAACTTGTTGGAACCGCAGTGAAGGCCTGAGAATCTAGTTTTTGAATTTGTAAATCCAGGAAGCGGCTAATTCTTGGGCTTCGATGATTTGATCATGAGACATTTTTTCCGACACTCTATGCCTGTAGCTTCCCGCATCCTCGTGTCCATTTACCGATGCAATATCGTACCATTTATGAGCCTGAACAAGATCCTGGCGGACAGCGTGACCAAGATAGTACATCCGGCCCAGTGTTGCTTGGGCTGAGACCTCTCCCAATTCGGCTGCTAACTTATACCATAAAAGAGCTTTTTTGTAATCCTGGTTCAATCCATACCCGTAATAGTACATCGTGCCTACCAAAGCTTGGGCAGTTGCATTTCCGTTATTTGCCGCTGCAAGAACCGGCGCAATAAAATCATTAGCACCGTCGTTGGCCCCGAGACGAACGCTACCTTCGAAAAAAGCCACTACTATAATAATGATTGGAATCATATATTTCATAGGTTAAGGATTTAGCTCGGACCTGACAAGATAGCAAAGTATTTCAACCAATCCTTGGAGAGTTATTAATCAAGATTGGGAGCAAGCGGCAAAGTGGTTTGCAAGAATCGCTGGGCAGACTTTGCCCAAAGTCAGTACAACCTTGGAGTGTTGTAGGACAACGGCTAAGCCGTCCTTCAGGGCCACATCAGATCCTAGATTTGGTTCAAAATTGCTCCGGCCAATAGAGATAAAGAAGGTCCTGAAAAAGAGACGCCCTCGCCAAAGAATTAACTTCTGATCAACTCGTTGAATTGAAGAGGATAGCCCACGAGATGCTCGAGGACAACCCCAAGCTGGTTAGTGAGCGGGGAGGTTTGTTTGACCGTTATCTGAGGAATTTGGCAGTAGCATATCGAATGCACCCGTCTGCAGTTTGGCTACGTTTGGAAAAATTTCCATTAGGGCCTCTGTAATTGGTACATGTATAAGAAAACAACTACAGCAGTAAATTTACAGGCTGGATGTTGTTTGCTATTTTTCTAGGCTAACAAGCTATCTTTTTGAACCATATGGGAATGGGCTCAAGCTTACAGGAAGACTAATTCTAGGAATTAAGCGTCATTGAAGTAATATTTTTTATTACTTCTGAGAACCATTTCTCGTATGCGTCATCGTAAAATACGTCTGCTTCAACTCTTTCTCCGTGTCTCTTACCTCCAAAGTCGGTTAAACGCTTGTCTAGATTTCGAGCAAAAGCATTGAATTCTTCGTAAGATTCGTCGCCCAAGCCCATAATCGCATAGTTTAAGGCTTCGAGATTATGGTTTCCCTCATCGAGACTTTCCCAAAAATCGTATGCGTCCTCGGGTGGTTCTCCGTCTCCCCAAGTGCTCACGATAAAGAGAGAGAATGGGTATTTTGTTAAGTCTTCGACTTTCTGATCCTCTAGACTTATGCTTTTCGAAGCATATCCTAGCTTTGTGAGTCTGTTAACAGTATCTCCAGCTAAATCCTCAGCGTTTCCAGTCATCGTTCCATAATAAACTGCGATGTGATTACCCATAGTATTGTTTAGTTGATTTTGATAGGGGAATGCTATTTCTCAGAAGGGAACAGTCACCTTGAAAAAATAAAGATCCCAAGTCAAAAAAATAGCGGGAATTTTCTCATTTGTCTGCTCCGTAAGGTATACAAAGTGCTCTGTAAGGGCTCCGCTCTTAATTTTTTTAAGGGTAATGCATTGAATGTGAAGTGGAGAGGATCCGGTTAATAAGAAATGTATTAACCAACTGTTTAGCCACTTGGGGATGGACTTAGCAAAGACTTCCAAGTCATAGCTGATATCGATCAATAAATCGGCAACTTCATCCCTTTCCGAAAAAGATGCTAGCACATTTTTACTTGGCACTAGGGCTGTTGCTCTAGGTTTCGCAATAAGATGTCTTGGATAGGGTTTCCTATCTTCAGCATTCATACTCATCAAGTTCGTTTAGCCTGATAGTATGCGTTGGTCAATTTTAGTGACTGGTTGCATACCGCTACCGATCTCTTGGTGCATCGCGTGCTCGAAAGCATTCAATTATGTCGATAGCTAGTGAAAGCGAAATATGATTTAGTGCTTCAAACTAAGCCTTACTGGGGTTGGATTTGTCCGGCTAAGGGTAGATTTAGTCAAGGTTAGTGACATATGCTCTGTACGGTTAGGGGTTTGGCGTAAATTATCGGCGACGAAAACTATGAAAAAAGTGACATTAGGGCTTACAATGTTCGTTAGTGCCATTTCAACTTTGGTCGAGGGTGTTGAGGACCATGCATGGACGAGCTTCAGAGACGGTGGAATTGGTTCTTCGATAGAGGCTGTTGTTCCGATGGAGTGGTCGCCTGATAAAGGAGTTTTGTGGCAAATAGAAACGCGAGGTTATGGTCAGTCTTCACCTTTGTTGTGGAACGATTTCATTTACATTACATATGTAGATGGACCGTATAAGGATCTTTCTGTGGTCGCGGCAATAGACCTTAAGACAGGCCTAGTAAGGTGGGAGTATGAATTTCCAACGAGCCAAACGGATTCGTCTTGGTACGCTGAAAGTAGGGCGGCTCCGACTCCTGTAATCGATAAAGATGGAATTTATTCTTTTTTTGAGGGAGGTGATTTATTGGCCATTGATCATAGAGGAGCCCTTAAATGGCATCGGTCGCTAACTAAAGATTATGGGGAAATTGACAGTGGCCATGGTTTGGGAGCTTCATTAGCTCAGACCGATGGGGCAGTTTTCGTTTTGGTGGAACATCAAGGGCCTAGCTATCTTCTATCTATTGATAAAGAATCTGGTAGAAATCTTTGGAAAACTGAGCGATCACCGGGGATCTCTTGGGCAAGCCCGATAGTAGCTGAACTCCAGGGGCGGAGGCAAGTAATCGTTAGCTCGAATGGTAGTGTCAACGGATACGACGCTTTTGACGGATCAATTATTTGGAGCCACGACAAAGTTGTTGGAAATACGATGGCTTCTGTAACTGTAACAGATAACCAATTATTTGTTGGAGCAAAAGGGGATAGTGGGACCTTCTGCCTTGAATTTACTGAAGACTCCAAACTTGGGACCTATCGAAAAATTTGGGAAAATGCTGAGGCGGTTTGTAATTATGCTAGCCCATTAGTTTGGGAAGAGAACGTATACATTGTCGACAGCAGAGGATTTGTTCATTGTTTGAACAGGTATGATGGAAAACATCGTTTCGAGGAGAAACTTTCCGATGTTTGCTGGGCCACTCCATTTGCTGTCGATGGTAATGTTTTATTTTTTTCCAAAAATGGAGTCGGGACAGTTATCAAAGGAGCAACTTATTATGATGAAGTTTCAACGAATTATCTGTGGGACCTGGAGAATCCTCCCTATCCAGAATCTTATGTTCAAAATCCTCCAGAAAGTTCATTTTCGTCTCCAAGCTTTGTAGATAGGCTAAATAATTCTGATCAAGATGGTGATGGGCTTGTGGCTCTATCGGAGTTACATTCGTCCCTGAAAAGATCATTTAGTCGCCTCGATGAAAATGAGGACGGGGTCATTGACAAAAATGAAATAGCGAAAGTGGAGGACCGAATTCGTGCAAATAGTGCATCGAACGTATTCGACGATCCAATAGTCTATGGATCAATAGTTGGAAAACGCTCCATTGTTGTTCGGACGGGAACTAGGTTATACAACATAAGTACAAGATAAAAAGCCTCGCCGCGGAGCTAATCCGTCGCACCACTGTGCCTTGCTATTCGGGTCTGGATTTGAAGCCCAGGGATTAACAATACCAACGGCCTTTGAAAAGTAAAAAGAATTCTTCCAAATTATTGATTCCATGGGAAACGGAAAACCCATAATTGTTTCGGCGGTTCGGCTATCGTTCCTTAGGTTTTTGTAAACATCTGAAAAAGGCGAATTGCGAGGAAAATAAATGTACGATAATAGCAACTACATATAATAAAATTGAATAGATCGTCGGTTTGGCTCTGATGGACGGCCCCATTTGAACGACTGACCTTTCCAATCTAGTCGAGGAAAAAATCCAGTATTAAAAAAGAGAAGTTAAAATTAATGTTAGTTAATCTGGACTTAACGTCGATGCGTCTAATGGACCGTTTATAGCTAAGTACTTTTCACGAACAAACTTGATATCGGCTGAGCTCACGGGGCTGGCATTGTTTCCGAATGAAGAGCGAACATAGCTCAATACAGCAGCCAATTCACGGTCGCTAACGAGGCTTTCATAACCAGTCATGGGAACTTGTCCCGGATAAATTGTGCCATTGACTTCAATAGGTCCTGCAAGGCCTTTGAGGGAAATTTTTATGAGCGTTTCTTTATTCCCTGTGACCCAACTAGTATTTGCTAGGGGCGGAAATCCAGCCTCAGGTAAACCTTTCCCATCTGGCTGATGACAGGTTCCACAGAAACCTTCGCGCGAATAAACTTCCATCCCAAGCTTCGTAAACGCGTCTTGTGCTCCTGCTTCATCATGTTGGTAATTTTTGTCTGTAGCACTTGGGTGCACGGGTCGCCCAGAAAGTCCCGCTTGTGCGTACTCGTAGCTGTAACGGGCAACGTTGCTATCCAACCCCATACTTTTCACTTTTTCGATGATAGGTAATCCTATATCAGCAGGCAACCAAGAAGCAGCCACGAGTGCTTCTAATCGAACGCGAGCGTGGGTATCCCCGGCCGCAAAATCTATGATTCCCAAAGCGGCAGGAAGCTGGTCAAGGTTGTATCTAGCCACAGATACAACGGCACAGCGGATGCGATGATCCTTTGAGGCGAAGAGTTCCGTCAACAAACCTTTATCCACGGCGTTATGACCCCAAGTAACCCACAATGCCTCAAGCTTCAGCCGCTCATCGCTTTGGAGAGCAGCCCACGACTTTAATGCTGGCAAAACCTCATCTGAATCTCGGCCACGCAATTCACGCCGAACCCGGTAGCGCGTTCTCAACTGTGGATGCTTTAAACCTTCAAGTAGCTCAGCAATCGATGCGCCATGAATCTTGGCTGGCTCGATTAACGGTCGAGACGGGTAGGTGACCCGGTAAATTCTCCCATGAACGTGATCCCGTAAAGGATCTCGGGCGTTGTGCTGCATGTGGCCAATCAACGCGTTATGCCAATCGGCGACATACAGGGAACCATCTGGAGCAAACTCCAAATCGACGGGTCGAAAATTCAAGTCGTCAGAAGAAAATAGGTTCTGGCGCCATTTTGCGGAAAAACCTGACCCTTCTTCCTCCAACTCATGTTGTTTTGCTCCCAAAAATCCGATAGTGTTATTGAAGAGTAGATCGCCTTGAACCTCGTCCGGAAAATGACCGCTCGATACAATCTCTAAGCCCGATGTGGGGCGAACAAAACTGTCCGTAAGAATTTGAGGAGCCAACATATTATATCCGTAAATTGGTTTCACAGAAGCCGGTGTTAGCCAACTAACAGTTGGATTTGATGTATGGAGGAAAAAGCCCTGTCCGTAATCTTCGAACGCAACTCCCCACGGGTTTGGCATATTCAGCTGGGCGATACGGTCTAATTTCCGACGACTTGGATCATATCTAAAATAGCCACCCCAAGAACCTCTTACGGGCCCATATATTGTCTCTATATTACTATGTAGAAAATAGCCCTCTCCCATAACAATGGCACCAGATGGATCCACAGAAAATGCACTGATCGCGTGGTGCGTGTCATGATCGTCGAATCCGCTTAAGATGTATTCCTTTTCATCGTACTTATCATCCCCATCAGTGTCTTTAAGCAATACCAGGCTATCGCTTTGGGATACGTAGACACCTTCCGGTGCGATTTCAAAGCCAATTGGGATGTGCAAGTCGTCTGCGAAAACACATAGACTATCCGCTTTGCCGTCATTATCAGCATCCTCGAAAATCAATAGCTTGTCAGCCGGTTTCGGGTCTCCAATTTGGTAGTGGGGGTAGCTCGGCATCGTAGCAACCCAGAGCCGGCCCTGATTGTCGAAGGCAATCTGGCTGGGATTGGCCAAATTAGGGAACTCTTTTTCGGAGGCGAACAACTCCATCCGATAGCCTTCCGCGGTATCAATTTTCGATACCGAATCGCTCCCAGGCAAGTAATCGACAGTCCCGTTTTTAGCACTTAATGTATAGTTTGTCGGCACATTAGGCAACGGATGCGTTTTCTTGTCCTCTGCCTCAATGTCAAAAAATTGCCCCTTCAAAGCGGCCCATATAGCTCGCTCGCGAATGTCAGTCATTTCCTCGGTCTTCCTCAACTCGTCTGGATAATTTTGCGGACCGAAGGGAGCGAAGCGCTGACCATAAACATGGACCCCATTGGGAATCTTGAAATTATTGAGCCATGCCCAATTCTTCTCATTAACCGCCATGTTGATCTTTTCACGAATACCTTCCTGTATAGATCGGCTCCCGAAAATCGATTCGGACAGAAACTTTGCCAGTTTTAGGTATCCAACGCCGTTGAGCAAGACGCCATCATTTGTCAAAATATCGTTGCCAGCATACCATTGCTTTGAGGCGTTGAAAGCATCCACGAAGAGAACGTCATGATTAGATGCGATTACAGCCATTGCATCGGTATAAAGTTCCAGATTTCGATTGATTGATTCTCCGTCTGGACCGTCGAAATTCCGTGGCTTCTCTTCGAAAGCCGTTGGTGAGACGACCACAAGTTTAGGTGGTCCGTATCCATTGTAGCGTTGGGTACGTGTATGCTTCACAAAGCCCTCGAATTCTTTCTTGTAACGTTCCAGCCCTTCTTCGCCTTCGAACGAAGAGTTATAGCCAAAGAACGCTATGATAGTATCCGCCCTCAGTCGGGTGAGCCATTGGTCAGGTGACTCGAAATGTCCCTCACTCTTCGTATCGATCCGGAATGACTCATGAACGAGCTCTTTCGCACCTGGAAATGCGAAGTGATACTCGTAGTGACGGCCTGGATGGGGCCGAAAACCAGGCGTATTTCCTTCATCGGCTATGTTGCGAATCTGGATATTTTTGTCTGGAAAATTCAGATATATTTCGGTCTCAAAATGGCCAAACTTCGTCATTCGAGAGGCCATACCTGATCCGACGATAACCACCCTTTCTCCCTGGCTAAGTTCGATCCGCTGAGCCAGACCCTCGCGAGATAGGAGTATAAATGCGATGGTTAATGCTAAATAGATGGATCTCTTCACCCTAAACTAATGCAAGTTATTGTTAAATTAGAAGGCAGCTCCATAGCTACTCAAAAAGGCCATCCGGCTTTAGACCCTTTTTGTATTTATCTCCGAAACCAGAATTGTTTGGTTTATACACTCCGTCAATTTCTGTATTCACACCATTAGATGGTATTAGATCCTCACAAGAAAGGGCCCATAGAATCCCTTGTAAGGCAAAACGGCGCATCATCGGTATTTTGAAGTCATAGGGATGGCCCAATGTTGTCATGAACACTCGAGCATAGCTAAACCCGTGGCTATGCGTTTTTGTCCAAGCTACTGGATTAGAAATAGGATATCTATTCAATAGCCCCCGATCTTCCTTGTTTGACTGCAGGGATTTTCCGTTTAGCAAAAATTGAGGATCACCTGCAAGTGTATCACCACCCCCCTCAACGTGATAAAGCCATGAATACGCTTCAAACCTTTCCAAACCCCTAAGAATTGGATGTTCCTCCGCTGCAGAATCAATCGTAACGCTGGTCAGGGTTCTGTACCCGTCCGAAAAGTGACCATGGTGTGTGATCCATTTCTGACCTAAAAGTTCACGTATCAAATCACCGCCAGCAAAGCTGTGGATGAAGGTGGGGTCGTCCTGATAGCCCCAATTGGAATACTGAGACCCCTTAGCAAAACGAAATGCGTGGGTTGACGTACGAAAACCGACCACGGGTTTGCCCGATTTGAGATAGTCGAGGATGTGCTGAAACGAGGCTTCGTCAGGCCGGCGGAAACGCAAAAACAGCACCATCAAGTCCGCGTCCTTTAACTCTTCCGTCCTTGTCAATGAAGACGCGGCATTGGGATCAACAGATCCATTTTCATCCAGCGAAAACCCAACCGAAACATGAAAGCCAAAATCTCGACGAAGAATTTTTGCCAGCATAGGCATTGACTCCTCTGACCGATACTCCTCGTCCCCTGTCAAAAAAACAATCCTTTGCGGATCAGACGCCAACATTGAAACTACAAAAGCACTAAAAATAAAAAACCAAATAAATACTCTCACCATGCTCTATGGAAAATCTAAAAAAATGTTTGTTGCAATCCACTAGCTGGAAGATTCTGCGTTTTCGTCCAGTAAATACCAAATTCCATCTGAGTATCGACGCGACCGTGACTATTCAAGCAACGGAATCAGTTGTTAGGAAAAATCTGGAATTCATGTGCCCTGAGATCACGGGAATTTTGGTTTAAAATCGGCTTTGAACTGCTCAACGCTTTTGTGGGCCACGTTTTCGGAATTTCCGTTTGATACTGAGATAGACACTGGGTGATATTGAGAGGTTCCAAAAATGTTTCAACAGTTAGGATGCCTTTACTTTTTGCCGGCTCGGGCCGAACGACCGAGCTCGGGACCGTTGTCAGCTGGCATAGACGCATTCCATTGTAGTAGTTGTGCCACCAATCTTTTAACTATGTTGTCGTTGTTCGATGTGATGTTGGTGGTTTCGGTAGGATCCTTTGAGAGATCATAGAGTATTGGATTCGCACCATCGTAGTCGCAAAAAAGTTTCCATTTTCCATCGCGAACCGCAAGGTCCGGAAGACCCTTGTAGTGCCGGAAGTTCTCACGATCAGGCGGGCGTCTGAAATAAAGCGGCTGGGATCGGGATGCCTTACTTTTCCCTAAAAGAGTCTCTTCGAGGTTCTCTCCATCGAACGTCACACGGGTTTCGACATCTGCGAAAGACAGCAGCGATGGGACGAGATCTATCGCAGAGAAAATCGAGCTAGAGTTCCGCGTGCCCTGAACTTCCTTATCCATCCGTCCAGGTGCCCAGATAATGAGCGAAGAACGGATGCCCCCTTCAAACAAGGTTGCTTTGTGCCCCCGCAAGTGACCGGCGGATCCGAAGCCCACCTCGGGTCCATTGTCCGAGCAAACGGCAATGAGGGTGTTGTATCGAAGGTTTTTATCATTATGGATAAGATCAAACAATGTGCCAAGTTGCGTGTCCATGGTTTCCAAAACTTGGAGGTAGAGATGGCGTTTGCTGCCATCACCCCATTTATGAAGAGGGGGATGCAGGGGTGTGTGAACGTCGTCGGGCCAGAGATTGAGGTAGAAGGGTTGGTTTCTGGAAGCCGCAACTTTGGCAAAGGCGACAGCAGCTTCGGTAAATGTTTCGGTAATAAAAGCTCGATCGTGCCAAACAACCGGACCGTGCCCGAGGGTGTCGGAACCCAGATTGTGTGGTAGGGGTTGCTGAGTACCTGGAGAGTATTTTAGGGGAAGGACGCGGGCTCCCAGCCCTTCGAAGTTGGTGATGGATTCGTCGAATCCGTAATCTGTGATCAAGGGAGCCTCATGCACATCGCGTTGTCCACCCATGTGCCATTTCCCAAAATGTCCCGTGGCGTAACCATCTTCGTGGAGAAAACGGGCGAGCATGGGAGCGCTGAGGTCGAGCCAATCACGAACACCACGAGCAGAATTCGACTTACGGTTGTTGAGATAAGACGTAATTCCCCATCGTTGAGGGTATTGACCGGTCGAAATCGCTACGCGTGACGGCGAGCATATAGGTGAGTTTACATAAAACTGTTCGAACGCGATTCCTTCTTGAGCTAGCCGGTCAACATTTGGAGTTTCGGCCTCTGTATTGCCAAAGCAAGAAAAGTCTCCCCAGCCCATGTCGTCGATGAAAACGAGAATTATGTTGGGCTTTCGATCCGACTGGTGTTGGCCCGCCGAGGATTCGGTAGCAGTTAGCATCGCGGCCGTTAAAAAGCTGAGAATGAATTTGGCGTGAGGAAAAAGATATTTCGAGGTCATTGCTTTTATCGGGGGCCGAGATTGATAAGCAGTTAGGTTGTTTGAAGATTTGGGCTCAGCCAAGCTTCAAGTAGATCGATTTGATTGCCGAGGGGTCTTGAGTCTCGTTTAGTCCCAAATCAATCGACTGAATCTGGACCTACTTTCATTGGTCAAGCGAACAGATATTGCATCTCTATCAAAGCCAAAATCCCATTGGGTGCGATCGATTGATCAACCCGTCTTTAGGAAGTCTCCTCTATTCCTTGATCTTTGGGCTGGACGACAGGGAAAGCGTGGATCATCTGTTTGCGTCCGAGCCATGACAGAGCCTACTTGCCATACAGTAACCATAACGCTTCTGCTGGAACAGTCAGATGACGAATCTATTTGGCGCCAGGCGGCCGCAGAAAAGATTGGTGTTGAACCGTCACTGATAACCGAGATTCGATTGAAGAAACACTCGATAGATGCCCGGAGGGCTCAGATAAAAGTGCAGTTACGTCTGGATGTAGCGGTCAATGGGAAGCTTCATCTAGAACCCGAATGCAACCCGAGTTATCCGAAGATTCCAAGTGGAGCTAAGCGGCTGGTTATTGTCGGCATGGGCCCGGCTGGAATGTTCGCCGCCTTGAGGGCGATTGAGCTGGGCTGGAAGCCCATTATTCTGGAACGCGGAAAAGATGCGATTGCCCGCCGCTTTGACCTGGCCCCGATATTGCGGGAGGGCCGCGTTATCGAAGATTCGAATTACTGTTTTGGGGAGGGGGGTGCCGGTACCTATTCCGACGGCAAACTCTATACTCGAGCGACGAAGCGAGGACCGGTTCGAAAAGTCTACGAAACTTTTGTCGAACATGGAGCACCGTCCCGTATCCTGATCGATTCGCATCCCCACATCGGGTCCAATTTGCTGCCTAACGTTGTTCGAGCAATGCGTGAAACAATTCTGGCTAGTGGTGCAGAAGTCCATTTTGAGAAGCGTGTGACGGGATTAATCCGGAGTTCAAATGGGGAAAAAATGATCGGCGTATCCACAAAGGAAGGTCAGGAATTTATTGGGGTTGCCGTTTTGTTGGCAACCGGCCACAGCGCTCGCGATATTTACCATCTACTTGAGCGGGAGAGGGTACGGATGGAACAGAAGCCGTTTGCGGTAGGCGTTCGTATTGAACACCCGCAGCCACTTATCGATAGCATCCAGTACTCATACAAGAGAACGGCTTGTCGGCACCCGATGCTACCCGCAGCCAGCTACAGCTTAGCTACCAAGATTCGCGATCGTGGTGTGCACTCGTTTTGCATGTGCCCAGGCGGATTTGTAGTGCCGTCTGCCACAGAAAGCGACGAGGTTGTGGTCAATGGAATGTCACTCGCCCGTCGGGACTCACCCTTTGCGAATAGCGGGTTTGTGGTTAGCATTGAGCCCGAGGACACTGAGGATTTACGTAGGGAGCATGGCGTGCTTGCCGGGGTTGCTTTCCAAAAAGAAATGGAGCGGGTGGCCTCACGAGCCGGCGGGGGCAAGCAAAAAGCACCGTCCCAGAGAATGCGTGACTTTTTGAAAAAGCGGGACTCTGCTGATCTGCCCGATTCGAGCTACTTTCCGGGGCTCACTCCAGCTCCCATTCATGCCCTGCTTCCAAAGGGGGTGGGCGACCTGATGCAAGAAGGCCTTCGTCATTTTGGTAAGTCGATGAATGGGTATGTAACTCAGGATGCGAACTTGATCGGTTTCGAGACCCGCACGAGCTCGCCGGTGAGAATTCCTCGCGATCCTCAATTACTGGAACATCCAGAAGTTGAAGGTCTTTATCCTTGTGGTGAGGGAGCCGGTTTTGCAGGCGGTATTGTATCGGCAGCCCTCGATGGCATCCGGTGCGCGGAGGCGATTGCGAGTAAAAGCAGTGAGGTCTCCCGTCTTCGGGTGAACCTTGGCTAGTTGTGTGATCGAATGAACGTGGGCCGGTTTTCCTCGGAACGGGCCTTGTCGAATCTGTAGCCAACTTCGCTGAAATCCTGGAGGGATTCCGAATCCTGAACGCGATTCTGAATGGTCCAACGAGTCATTAGACCCCGGGCCCGTTTTGCGTAGAAACTAATTACTTTGTAAGATGCTCCGTCGTTTGAATCCAGAAACCGTGGGGTGACCACCGACAGTTTGAGCTCCTTAGGCTTTATTGACTTAAAGTACTCGTCGGATGCTAAATTGAGAAGTATCTTGGAGTTGGTTTGGCTAGCCTCCCGATTAATGAACTTAGTCTGTGTATCACCCCAGAACTCATAGAGAGATCGACCATTCCGATTCGCCAAGGAAGTGCCCATTTCGAGGCGATGAGGGACGATCAAATCGAGGGGTCGTAGGATGCCGTAGAGACCTGAAAGGATGCGTAGATGCTGCTGGGCGTAGTCCTGCTCGCCAGAACTTAATGACGTGAAACTTAAGCCTTGGTAAACGTCGCCCATGAACGCGCAGGCCGCTTGGCGGGCCATTTTGCTCAGTTTTAAGGGAGCCTTCCACTGTTTGTATCGCCTCGTATTCAAGGTGGCAAGAGGGTCGCTTAGAGACATCAAACTCCTAATTTCAGAGGCCGGTTTTGCTTTCAGAATGGAGACCAACTCACGGGATTGTGACAGGAAACTGGGACGGGTGAAGTCGCTGCACTTGCAGGGAGAATCAAAGTCGAGCGTTTTGGCAGGAGAAATTACAGTAAGCATAACTTAATTAAATAAAGCAGACAGTATGAGAACGAATTTGTTGGGAGGTGCAACCCCCTTTGCAACCTTTCAGCACGGAAATAGTCTGACTGCGATGACACAAACATCGTCCGAAAGCTCTTCAGCGCCTGCCATGTCTTTTAGTTCTTGAGAAATTGCTTTTAGTTGTTCGGGCAAGTCGTCGCTCTCGTGGTCAAGAACGGTTTCCTCAAGATTTTCAACGCCCCATTCCTCGCCATTTTTGGTCTTTTGCTCGATGATACCGTCAGTGAAGAAGAGGAGTTCGGTTTTCTGGGTTAGTGTGAAGTCATTGTTCGTGAAGGTGTCTTCAGGGATCAGGCCAAGAGCCGGCCCCATGTTTTCGGCCGGGCAAAGCTCAAAGTGGGTGCCGGACTGGTCTTCAACTCGCCAAATGGGAGCAGGGTGCCCAGCATTAGCGAGAAGTATGTCGCCGGAGTTCAAATCGATCATGGTATAAAGAGCCGTTACGAAACGGGGGAATTCCGGGTCCTCTGCCAGTACAACAAGCTTATCGTTCAAGTGTTTGAGAACTTTTCCCGGATCGGTTAGGAGAACAGGAGCCTCTAACATCAGTCCACGAATCAGCATCGTGACAAGAGCTGCCTTGATACCGTGACCCATAACATCGCAAATCAGTATGCCTAATTTGTTGTCTGGAATGGGAATGAGGTAAAAAAAATCGCCGGCCAAGTGGTGGCTTGGCGAATACAAGTAGGATGCTTCCAGTTCCCACGCCTCACCGCTTCGATTATAGATGGATTGGTCGTTAAAACCCATCGACATGAGCTGCTCTTGCAACTGGCGAGCGACAAATAGCTCCGCCTCGAATTGCTTGTTCTTTACCGCTAGTGCCTTGCCTGCCGCTCGAGCACTTTCCTCGGCGTTTTTCTGCTCGGTTATGTCGTGAGTCATACCCACGATTCCTTCCGGTTTACCATCACGACCTATAAGGGGCACCTTTGAATTAAGAACCCAACGTTCCTTACCCAGAAGACTCTGATTGAACTCGAGCTCGTCCAGTACGGCGACACCCGTTTTGATGATTTCAGCACTTATTGCCTCAATACGATGGGCCTGCTCGTTGTCGCGTATCTCGGTAAGTTTCTTCCCGATAACCTCTTCTTTGGTCTTGAGGTCGAAGGCCCTTCGGTACTCCTCATTGATCATTACGAAGCGGTCTCCGCTGTCGCGAACAAAGATTCGGCAGGGCAAAATCTCAACGATGGTTTCGAGGAGGTGGCGTTGTTGGTCAAGCTCAAGTTCCGCTTTTTTGCGTTGGCTGATATCGCTGGAGATCCCGAAGGTCCCACAAACATCACCGTTAAGATCGTGGAGTGGTAGTTTGGTAGTTAGCACCCACCTCTCGCTTCCATCGCTTTGCAGGTCCCGTTCTTCTCTAAAGCACCAGCCCTCGTCTGAGCTAATGATTTTCTGTTCTGTTTCGAACTTTGCTCTTGCATACTCAGCTTGGAAGAAATCGAAGTCGCTCCGCCCGATGGCGTCGTCGGGGTGCTCTAGTCCGAAGAAATGGGCGAGGGAATGGTTGATGCAAATAAATCGGCTTTTGCTGTCTTTGAAGAAAACATGATCCGGTAATGACTCCATCAGTTGCCAAAAAAGAAGACTCGATTCCATATCCCTCTTCATTGACAAGGCTTGCCCGGAATCGCATGCGGCGTTGAGGGCCTTTCGAAGATCGCTCACAGTAAGATTTTCGAGCGTTGCGTTTTCGTCGGTGAGGTCTATTTGCAAGGTCTCGAGACCGATTTCCCGTAACAACTCAGAGATTTCTTGAGAAGATGCCATTGGTGAAAAAGTACTGATCGAAAGGCATTAGCCAAGCTAGCATTTGCAAAAATCAACCGAAATGATGCTCAGCAAAACTTGCACACGCAAGTTGCTGTGTGCACAAGTTTGTTACGTCTTGTCTGTAGGCAGATCGATCGAAATGAAATTAGTTGGAGTTAAGGTTGAAAGGAGGGGGCCAATTATCTTGGGTTCTTGCAAAGTGAAAGAATCGGTGGATGAAAATGCCTATCCCTGGGGGGATGGGGTCCAGATAGCGGCTCTCGATGAGAATGGCCTGATCGCGGTTGATAAGCCGGCGGGGATTTTATCACATCCCAACCGCAAGGGGGATGCGAGCGGTTGTCTTCTGAACTTGCCTTACGATGAGGAGTTGCAGGCGTTCAAATTAGGAAGGGGTTCTGATGCAGAAGAACTCGTATATCTACTCAATCGGCTCGACTCGGCGACGTCGGGCTTGCTGCTAATGACTGTGAACGAGAGATTGAGGGATCTTATTCGAGACGCCTTTGAAAAAAGGAGGGTTCGTAAAGTCTACGAGGCGCTGGTGTTTGGAACGTCACGGAGAGAGGGCTCCAATTTGTGGAAAGATCGTTTGTCCGTCTCTAAGAGCCAGGGCGGGCTTCGTGCCTCCTTGGGAAGCGGCGTTGCCGCTGAAACTAAACTACTGAGTTCCCAGCCCATTTCGGGAATTCCTGTCATGAGTCTGCTTACGCTCAGTCCTCAAACGGGACGAACGCATCAACTGCGGATCCAGGCCTCAAAACGAGGACTGCCGATCGTTGGAGATCGCACCTATGGAAATTTTGCCAAAAACAAGCATGTCGCTCGCTCCAAAGGTCTGAAGCGGCTTTGTCTCCACTGCACAGAGACGTCCGTAGAATACGTGTTGGGAGGGAAAAAGTTTCACCTGAAGGCAAAATCGAAACGACCCTTTTGAAAACCTGTCCCATGTTTTAAGATGCTTGTGAACTATCGCTGGCCAAAGACCCTCCTAACCGACCAGAGAATTGGTCACTGGGAAGTTTCGGTGGAACAATTGCTGAGAGGTAATGGATGTCTGGTTGAGTATTTTCTTCTGTGGGCTCTTGTTCAGTACGAGAAGAAAACCTTGGGGATCTTCTGAGGGCAAGCCGTCTCGATAGTCCAGCACCTCGCAATTGTTTCCCAACGGCCAGCTTGACGATAAGTTGTTGGAGGAATGTATTGTAAAAAAATAGTAACGAAATACAAATGGTTTTTGATAGTCTTTCCCTCGCTGGCCAGCTCAGCATAGTGCACTTAGTGGTTCCGTTTTCACTATCATAGTCCGATTCGGCTATTTCATAATATATCGTTTTCTAATCGATGCATAGGATGCAATGGTGGATAAGTGTTGGTTCACTGTCTTCGACATCGTTCAAAAAGTCTGTAAGCGTGTGGTTAACGGATGTTTTTCGTCGATTGCGATCGAATATTTTGATCGAATCCGAAACCACGATGCAGATCTAACCCTCGGGTTGGATGACTCTGTAGAATTAAACCAAGGCTTTCACCGGGTTTCGCTCATTGTTCGATGACGTGAGAAGCGACTATGCAATCTAGGGAGTTGGAGACAATCGATAAGGATAAGTTATTGCCAATATAGTCTCGGTATATGGTAGCGATTTTTTTTGAGATCCTCGGCCTTGTCGCTACGAATCGTGTTATGTAATGGGGGGTCTGTCAAACGCCCCGGTCTCCACTACGATTCTTCTCGATTCATTTGGGGGAAATGAGTCGTTCTCTTTTTTTTATTGGAATTATGTCTCAAGGCAATCGAGTATGTCATCGCCAGGTATTCTCGGATTGCTTTTTGAGGAAGCTACTGGAGACTATTCATTTCAGGACGCCATGTGCCCAATCAATTTTCGTATTTCTAATTTTGTTAAACGCCTCTTCCTATCTTTGCTTGCTGGGACAGTCCTATGTTCCTGTTCGAAGGGGGCGTCTGCTCCAAAAATCAAAGTGATGCTGCTGACGGGACAGAGCAGCAAGTACCACAATTGGGAGCTGAGCAGCGCACTGTTAGAAAAGCGTCTTTCTGCGTTGGACTTGTTCGAGGTGACGAAAGTCGTTTCACCGGCTAAAGGTGAAGACTTTTCTGGTTTTGATCCAGAGTTCGCCTCCTATGATGTGGTCGTCTTGGACTACGAAGGTGATAGTTGGCCCGAGTCAGCTCGAAAGAGATTTGAGGCCTTTGTCGGAGGTGGAGGCGGTTTGGTCTCGGTTCATGCTACGAACAACTCCTTCGCGGATTGGCCAGCTTTTAACGAAATGATTGGCGTCGGAGGATGGGGAGGTCGAGGCGACGATTTCGGTCGCAAGATCCATTGGTTTAATGGAGAGGTGCAGTTGCTCAATACTCCGGGATCGGCGATGCATCCACCGAAACATGATTTCGAAATTGTGACACGGGCCCCCGAGCATCCAGTTATGAAAGGGCTCCCGGTTCGATGGTTACATCCTAACGACGAGATCTACAGTCGTTTACGGGGTCCAGCAAAGAACGTAACGATTTTAGCTACAGCGAAAGCCGACAAGAGAAAAGTGGACAAGGGAACGGAAAACCATGAACCGATGCTTATGGACATTCGCTATGGTGAAGGTCGCGTCTTCCATACCACCTTGGGGCACTGTAATACCAAGGACGATGAGCGGGTTCCCTCCCTCAATTGCGTTGGATTTATTACAACCTTGCTGAGAGGGACCGAGTGGGCAGCAACAGGAAAAGTTACACAGGCTGTTCCCTATGATTTTCCAGCGATAGAAGCGGTATCGATTAGAGGGCAATGATCAGAAACTAGTGACTGGAAACTGCCACGGAAATCAGTCCTTGAGTTTGAGGGGGGCTGTTTTTTGTTTATTGCCAAAGCGACATGGGTATGTCCTCTTTCGAGTTTTATGAAAGTTAGACTCAAAGAACTTCATCAGAAAGCTCGATTGGCCCGCGATGTACACAGCACCCAGGCGTATGGGGCAGCGTTGGCTGCGATTCAAGAGGGAGAAGTCCGTGCGAATCAGGATTTCGATGAAGCGAAGATGGTCGCGGTAGTCGAAAAAGAGGCGGGCAAGTTCAAGGAATCGGCGGAGGCGTTTGCCAATGCAGGAAGGGCTGAGCAGGCAAAAGAGTTAAAGGAATGTGCTGATTTGCTGTCTGCGTTGTTGCCTTCCAAGCTTGATGAGGAAGTTTATCCGAAGCTGGTCTCCCAAGCGATCTCCTCAACGGGTGCGACGTCAATGAAGGAGATGGGCTTGGTCATGACTGCGTTAAAAAAGCAACACGGCTCCGCTTTAGATATGCGAATTGCTTCTGCTGCAGTGAAAGAGGCACTTGGCTAGAAAGCCAGAAGCCTCGGGGAGGGCTTTTACCAGTGTTGCTGTTTGATTAAAAACATTCTGGGTTAGGTCTAGGACCAAGTATATGAAATCGAGATTTTTTAAGCGAGTTTTTGCAGGCATGGGTCTTGTTTTTTTGTCGGCGACAAGCTCGGTCGCAACCAACAGCGAGGAGGATGCTATCAAGCGAGTCCAGCAAGCAAAGTATAATTCTTTGACTGGGATTTGGGAAATTCGCTTGAACGAAGAGATTCGTCCACTTGAGGCCGGTTTTAAAAATTTCCTGCCAGACCTAGATTATGTTCTCGTGGATGAGAAAATGCGGAATGCTGGTCGCAACACGCTCATTTTTCGGGGTCAGGGCGACACAAAGGTCGTGATAAAACTGAGGACTTTTGGCTTCTTCACAAAAATAAGCATCCGGATAGGGATGACGGGGAATCGAAGCAAGTCAGCTCAGCTGTTCGGCTACGTCTACCGAAGTATGTAGTCGCAAAAACCCTCCCCGGTAACAAACGGGATTGAAAAAAATTTACCAAGGGACGGTTCCTTACGCCGTTTTGAGCAGGCCTAGGACGTTTGCGGTGTCTTCGGTCGCTTTGACCGCGTCATCCTTGTAAATAACTTTCCCCGCCTTATCGATGACGAATGTCCAGCGTCCCGTGGTAATTCCGCGGGTGAGTGTGTGCATGACGCCATCTACTTCTCGTTCAATTGAGGATCCATCGCGAGTCGCTACGCCAAACTTTCTGGCAATCGCTCCGTCAATGTCCGAAATTAGAGTGAAATTGAGACCATTAGCCTCTCTGAACAGTTTTAGGTTGTTGACCGAGTCTCCACTAACACCGACGACGATTGCGTCCGCATCGTTCAGAGCAGCCGACTGATCGCGGTAGGCACAGGCTTGCTTTGTGCAGCCGCCAGTCATAGCGGCTGGGTAGAAGTAGACGATAACGTTTTTCTTGCCGATGTGCTCATCTAAGCTCCAAAGGTTGCCCTTGTCATCATTGGCAACAACTCCGTTAACAGTACTGCCGACGCCTATTCCTGCTATGGCCATTGAGGTAAATAATGAAAGGATGATTGATCCGATTGCGAAACGATGGATTTTCATGATTAACGAGGTTGGTTTATTGTAACGCTTAAAAGACGCATTCTTGACAAGAGTGGTTGCAATTAACTGCCAGGCGTTCTTTGGGAGGCTGGCCGAGGTCGCATTCGCGATAAGAATGGAATGGGTTGTTGTTGAGCGGACGTTGTAAGGTTTGTTAACTCCCAAAGAAAGGAAGGATTCGCCGTCGTCCTTCTGTATGGCGTCTTGGTGTCTAAACTTACCTTGGGTGTACTCGTTGGTCCCGAGGGTTTCCTCTGAGCGGAATTCGAGCGAACCCAGCCCAGAGATTCCTGAATTAATATGAGGCATCTCTTGGGGGGATATGGCAGGTATGTTCGAGGGGTCGCCCGCATGATAGGTGAGTGCCTTGGTGAGTGCGGCAAGTCTCGAGCCAGCGGCTCGTCGCCCGCCATCGGCTCGCCCGTACGCCTCCCAAAAACCGATTGAGCGATGGCTGCCCCTCCAGTAAAGTACTCTCACTCGGTATTGATTTAATGGTGGAGCTACCGAAAACATTAAGTAGGTCCTCGGCTAAAGCACGCTCCCCGATCTTATTGGAAGGGGTTCGGGATCACAAGACACCTTTTCGATGATATGATCCCCGGTGTAAAGGGCTAAAGTTGGTTCCCGTTTGTGTTGATTCGAATACCAGGTTACTCTTGCTTGAAGGTTTTCATATTCGTAATGTTTTTTTATAAAAGTTTAGGGAATATGATAGTCAGATACTTAAATCGTTAAGTTGGTAGTTCGCTTGCGGAGTTGTAGAAGATGCTATCCCATTATAAAAGGAAAGATTCGGTTTGAGAAAGAAGAGTAAAGGGTACAAAAATTTTGTGCTATGCCTATAATTGTATTAGGATTCTGCTAGCTTTTCCCTTTTCGGGATGCCGGGGGCGGGATTGCGAGCTAATCGGAAACCGTTAATGGTCTAATCAAATTTGCCTTCGAAAAGCTTGCAAAGCGTTCCAATTAAGGGATTAGAGTTCCGAGATGGCTTGCGACTTCGATTTTGGAAGAATTTTGGATGGCAACAATGATGTTTTGGAACGCTCGTACCAAAGATTTAGTGGGTTGCCGGTCGACCAAGACTGGAGTAACGATTCTGGCGGTCCGTCACATGACCGTCTCTTGACGATTACAAACCCCGTTGCGGTGAGCGCACCGGGAACCTTTGCGAAAGATGAGATACGAACCCTGAGACTTGAGCCTACCGATAAACCTGGATGGTGGTTTGACCGAGAAGATCTTCCGGATTCGAGTCCCATAAAGGTTTCGGTCCGAAACGTTTGGACGACGGGCAAGGTCGTGAGTAATATTGTCCTCCGTTCGGGGTCGGAGCATAATTACGTTAGGCTAGTGGAGCACATCATCGCTTTGAAGGCAGGCATGGACGTGGACAACTTGATGATCCGCATGAGGTCCGGGGATCCGCCCCTTTTTGATGCGGGAAGTGAAGACTTAGTTAATGCGTTGAAAAAAGTGGGACGTGCGGAGTGTCCCGGAGAAGTTAAGTACCTAACGGTTAAAGAAACGGTTACGATTGGCACTCCCCACGGGGGCTTTACGACGATTTCGCCCTGTCAGTCAAGTGATCGGGCATTGAGAGTCGACTGTGCTCGCGATTTTCCCAATGCGATCGGGCAGCAGCGTATCTGTTTCGTGCTAAATGACCGCTCGTTCGATCATGGTTCAACGGCCCGTACCAACGCAACCTGGCGGCAAATGATGTTCATTCGAACCTTTGGTAAGATCTTTGCTGATGTACGAAATATTGGATACAACAAGAGAAATATTCTCGTTGCAGGGAAGAGGGGCTATGTAAACGAGCCCACCCATCAAATCGAAGGCAAGTCGCTTGAGGCGGCCTGGCATCGTGCCATCCTGGATCTCGTCGCTGCCCTGGCCCTGATAGAGGAAGGTCGCTTTGTGGGAAACATCACCGACTTCAAGGGCAATCATTTTGCGGACGTTGAACTCGTTAAACTGCTGTATGCCAATGACCTCCTCGTGGAGGTTTGAGGGACCTTTTGTAGCTGGGTAGACCGGCCCACTTCTACCCACCGAATTCAATACGTGAAAAGCGTTGTCTTTTTTTTCGTGCCCGCAATGTAATTTGGGCATGATTTTTCGAGTTTTGAGAGATGCGGCAGTGTTGTTCTTGGTAGGCAGCACTATGCCATTCAGTATAGGAGAAATGGAGCGAAAAATTACGAAGGAAATTGTATTTGCAACGGTTGGAGACATTCATCTGGCTCTGGACCTTTATCAGCCAAATAGGAACGCGAATAATGGAGTGATCGTTTGGATACATGGAGGTGCCTGGCGATCTGGCACGAAGGAGAAAGCTCAGTTTTAGCTTTTCCAGAAGAGTATTGTTGTTCATTTTATTGGACGCTTTAGATATCTAAAATGGTGTTTAGTGCTCTAGCACGATGGAAACGCCATCCTGTTCACGAGACGCAACTTTCTCGATCTGTGTTTCATGTTCTTTTTGTGGTCAACTTTTAGGTAGAATTTAGGTTAATAAAGCTCATGACTCAATAAACGGTCAATATCACAGAAACTCAGGAGCCAGCCAGCTCGGGAGGAATAGGACTATTTCTGGGAATACGATGATTAGCCCCAAAAGGAGGAGCAGGGGAAGCAACAAGATGGCGACATCTTTTAGAACCTTCGAAACAGTGATCTCGCCAACTGAGCAGGAAATAAGAAGGCACAAGCCGTAGGGCGGTGTGACGAGACCAAAGGCGAGTGAGATGACTCCAACGATGGCGAAATGTATGGGGTGCATTCCAGCTTTTTCAGCAAGGGGTAAGAGTATCGTACCCAGAATAATTATAGCTGGAATTGCATCTATGAACATGCCGATAACCAAAAAGGAGAGGGCGATTATAAATCCTGTCGTTATAATTCCAGTACCATAAGCGGCGACCATATCCACCAAGGATTGAGGGACTCTGTAATAGGCGAGTAGCCAGCCAAAAGCAGATGCAGTCCCTATGCAGAAGAGTGAAATAGCGGATAGGCGAGCGGAATCGTAGAGAACTCTCGGAAATTGTTTCGGGCTGATTGCTCGGTAGATTAATCCACCGAGAAAAGCGGAATACAAGACCGCGATGACGGATGCTTCGGTCGGGGTGAAGAGCCCGCCTATAATTCCTCCGACGATGATTGTGGGAGTGACCAGTGCGAGAATGGACTTCCTTAATGCTTGGAAAAACTCCATTAGGGAAGCTCTCTTGTAAATTGGGTAGTTTCGAGTTTTCGCGTAGACGAGTACGGTTCCCATCATGAACAAGGCAATGAGGATTCCAGGGACCATCCCGGCGAGGAAGAGTCCGCCGATGGATACTGACATTAGACCTCCCCAGACGATCATCATGATGCTCGGGGGTATGATAACACCCATCACGGAAGAACAAGCCGTAATAGCTACTGTAAATGAGGTGTCGTAGCCTTGTTTCTTCATGGCAGGAATCAGCAGCGATCCGATACCCGCTGCGTCTGCGGTGGAAGAACCGGAGATTCCGGCGAAGAGCATGCTGACCATGACGTTGATATGCCCGAGCCCGCCGGGAAGGTGCCCTACGGAAGCATGTGCCAGGTTGACAAGGCGCTCGGTAATTCCGGCGGCATTCATGAGATTGGCCGCGAGCAGGAAGAAGGGTACTGCGAGCAATATGAATGCGTTATAGGACTTCCACATTTCATTAATTAGAAGAAATGGTGTGAGTCGCTCATCGACAATAAGTACTGGAAGGCAGGCTAGGCCCAATGCGAAAGAAACGGGTACCTTCAGGAGCAGAAGGGCAGCGAAGACGCTAAACATGATTGCGGTTGCTTCTCCTGCATTCATGCCTACAGCTCCGTTTCGCGGTTGCTTTTGATTTGCTTGAAATCAAGAGCTAGCTTTTCTAATAGAAAGAGGATCGAGGTGAGGCCGGCGAGGGGAAAGGTTATGTAGATACTCAGCATGTTGATACCACTCATTTCCGAGCTTTGAGCCATTCCAAATTTGGCAAAATCAATGCCGTAGAAGAGAAATACGATCGCGAGAGTGAACATTGAGAAGTGGCGTACGAGCTTTAGAGTACCACGATTACGAAATCGTTTTGGCTTGGGGAGTAGATCCACATCAAAGTGTGTACCATCTCTAACGGCGATCATGGAACCGATCATTATAATCCAGACAAAACAGAACCGAGCCACCTCCTCAGTCCAGATATATCTTGGCAGAAGGTCGGTAAAACGGGATATCACCTGCAAAAACACGGGGACGATCATAAGCCCCATTAGGCAAGTAAGGGTGACTTTTAAAACGCGATAGTATCCATTTATTAATGACTTCATTAAGGAATGGTATTGATGTTAAAAATTTATTCTTTAAACGGATTTTAAAACCGAAATAATTTTGTATTCTTTAACCAAGTAGTCGCGGGTAGGACGCTTGATTAGAACCTTTTAAGTTTGGTTTAACTGAAAGCCGGACTGGGGAAGGGAGATTGTATCGAGGTCCTCAAAACAATTAGGACTTTTATGCTAAGGAGAGAGGTTCCTTTGCGAAATGGATAATTCGCGAGCGAACACCCTCGGTTGATATTCGTTTATTAGAACAAAAGGATTGATCGTATCGGTATCATCTACGACGGTTGAGCTATTCTTCATCCATCTGCTGGGTTCCTGACTCGAAAGGCTAATTCAACTCTCGGTCTCGATTCCCGTGTCTACTAGGATTTTCGCTTCGCTGATCTTGTCTTTGAGAGCCTCTATTTCGTCTTCCCAGCGCTTGACTCCAATAGATTCCAGTTTCTGTTCCTGAAAGTCTTTCGCTGCAGATTTGCTGATTTCAGTTTCCCAGACGAAAAGGCTCTTCAAGCTTGGTAAAGTAACCAAGGTTTCGAGGGCGTCATCCGTGACTTGAGTTCCGTAGAGATTCAAATATCTCAGCTGCGTCAGTCCCTCTAGGTGTGCCAGTCCTTCGTCGGTAATCGAAGTTTTTTGGAGATATAGCTTTTCCAGATTAGACATGTTCGCGACTGCTGCGAGCCCTTCGTCGGTGACATCGCTAAATCCAATTTCAAGCTCAACAATATTGCTAGCGATTGGTTCGAGCTTGGCGATCGCTTCATCATTAAATTTATTGTTCCCAAAGGGTCCCTTGATCCGAACTGCGGGAGAGTTTAGGGCCACCCGAAGAATATCGATATTGGGTTCCTTCTCTATCTTGGCAATCTCTGCTTCGGCATCTTGCCAAGCCAGCATAGGGTTTAGGATCTCCGGAACCTCTTCTTTTTCTTCAAATTCCGTGGAACCTTCTAGATGAGCGACCATGGAGGATTTTACCGCTTCAGGAATTTCGAGTTCACCGATGAGACCGCTTCCTACGGCCCCTGCCTCTATCCACCATTCAAGGATAGAAATTTGCCCCTCCGTAGGTTGTGGTTTGCCTTGGGGGGGCATCCGCTCGTCGTCATCGATGTCAAGGTGTAGACGATATATTAGCTCACTCGCCTCATAGTCACCCGGTATGATGGTGTCGCCGAGTTCGCCTCCGAGCATTGCCAGTTCGAATGAGTCCAGACGAAGATCCCCTTTAGATTTTTCCGGTCCGTGGCACTGAATACATGTTTGATCGAAGATAGGGTGGATAATGTCTTGGTAGACATCCGCATTTTCGATGACGATTGGGCCTTCCCTCATTTTAATGGCCGATTCCATGCCAAAAAGAGTTTTGACAGGGCTGGGAAGGTTTTTTGTGAGATAGCCAGAACCGTGGGTAAGCGTTCCACCGTCGTGTCCAACTACGCCGAGAAGAATTAGAGTCGCAGCCAGTGCACCATGGTAGGGAATTGAGAAGCCGTTTCGGCTTTTGGATCTTGCCCAGTTTCGGACTACGATTAGCCAGAACGCCAATATAGCTGAGAGGGAGCCGAGCCAGCGGTGGCGATCAAGCAGGGTCTCGTTGTAGCCACCAGGTATGGCTAGGAAGATGCCAAGAATCGCGGCAACAGCGGCCGTGATAGCCGTGTAGTTAAGAACTATTTCGCAAGCCTTCCCGATCCGGAGGCCGTTTTTGGAGCTATCGAGGTACTCAAGGACCGCAAGGACCGCATAGAAACCAATAGGAAGGTGTAGGAGGGCAGGGTGGAAGTGGCCTAGGAACAGCGTCCATACGGGAGCATTCTCAATCCCGTCTGTAAACATCGCTAGGCAGAGCATGACGACCGTCACGATCAAGGCAACGATGATGGCCATTTTAAGGCTGGCAGGTTCCCGGCGACGGGGCGGCCTTCTCCTGGAATATGGTCCCGACATAAACTAAAGATGGGTGATGAAAGGAAAGGCGACGGTTTTCAACAGAAATTTCTTCAATACGAGAGCCAAGCCCGCGTTTGCAGAGGTTTTGTGTACCTCTTTGATTGGGGTGCAGCCCTGCTTAGAAAGTCACATCTTCGACATTAATGGGTGCCCTACAACCAAGACGCTAGTTCGGTGTCCCAAAGGCTGTTGTAAAGTGTGGCAATTTTTATCCGCGAAGGGTACTAACCTTGATAAAGACCATCTCAGCGAGAAGCGAATCTTCGTTGGTGACAATTTCGTCGATGAGAATGCTTGGGTAAAATACTTGAGGCTCCGGTCCCGATTCTTAGGCTGTCTTTCAGTCAATATTATATTCTATGAATTCGATATTCCCCAACGAATCAAATTTCTCGAATAGTATCAACCGACGTGAATTTATCGCGTCCAGTGCAGGTGCTGTTGGTGCTATGGCCCTGGCGGGATCGGTTCAAACAAGAACTCAAGCGGCGAGTGGGATATCTACGACTCGCTACGCGTTTGCGAAGCCGGATAGTCTCGTGGTAGGTCCCGGCTGGGAGTCGCTTAATCCGGGCTACTGGCAAATCAAGGACGGGGTATTGCGGAGGCGTCTGGTGAACGTGGGCGATCGGGCTCGGCGAACAGGCTTCCCGTTTCATTCTCAAACGGCTGGCAGGTCAATGGAAACGTACTACGATCCCTCTTTGCCGCTCGGGATTCTTTATCGGAATGACTGGAAGCTTAAGGGTGGCTATGAGGTGAAAGCCTGTTTCACCTATTTGGCACCGCGTTCCGAGCCGAAGCCAGGCGACAAGGAAGAATGGAAAATGTATCAGGATGGATACGGGTTCTTTGGAATCGCTTTCGGAGGGACATCCGTCTTCGAAAGCTACGATAAAGCGGTAAAAGTGAATCACGCGGCCTGGACGGACGATGGTGAGTTCGTATTGATGCAGGGGCGAAAAAGTAGCGGGAGAAACGCGGCTCGGGGTAAAGTTCTAAAAAAGGTGGTCCCCGAGCTGAGTCCAGGGGACTCGGTTGAAATCAGGCTTACCGTGGCTCCATATGGCAACGGGAGATGCCTGGTGGAATCGTCATTAAACGTTCACGACAAAACCCTGGAAATTGCCTCGGAATTGCCGGAAGTGGCAACCCAAGGCTACGTCGGCCTTTCCGGTCGTGGTCTAGTGGATTATTCAGTCGATTCGTTTGAGGTGATCGCAGATATGTCGAATCAATTGGCAACGGGCCATGCGGATTGTCTGAATTGCTATCCGCTCGGTGACTCGCTGGTACAGGATGACGGTGTTTGGAAGGTTCGTTTTATCGGGATTTTCGATACGGACGGAACTGAGGCGGTGATTAGAGTCTCGGATACGGAAAATCTCAAAGACGGATGGTCCTCAGTTCCCATAGCGGGTTCTGCCAATATTGTCAGCAACGAATTTCGACGCAACACCGCGGTAATTGAAGTTTCATTGCCGCATTCTCCTGCTGAGAAGACGATGTACTACACGGTTTGGAAAGATGGTGTGAATGTGACCTCTGATCCCCGGATTGGAACGTCAGCTGTGGGTCCGGGAACGGGTCTTGTTGGCGATGTGCCAAGGACGGGTAGCTATGTCGGGAAGCTTCCACGCTTAGCGGCTCCCTACAAGCTGTGTGGCCTCAGTTGCCACGCTGTAACCAGTGGGCTGCAAAAGAAGACAGGCACCGGCTACCAGATTTTAGGTGGGGGAAGCGAATGGCAATTTCGCGACCAGCCCTCGGAGGGATCGTATAAGTACCTGGAGAATTATAACTTCCAGATTATGGTTTGGGAGGATGATGTTTGGTATATGGAGCTGGTATTGTATCCGCCAAGTACCGACGATGCTTACAAGGTTATTAAGAATTCAATTTGTGGTCCGACCAGTCGATGGCAGTGTATGCGGCACTGGAACATCATCAATCCGGGTGACCATGACTATGGAATGGACGATGTGAAAGGTCCCGAGCAGATAGTCATCCGAAAGATAAATGGACTTGGACAAGATACGGAATATATGAAACGCAATTTTCAGATTGTGCATCACCTAATCACGGGAGCAGAGGAAGTGGATCCGCTGGAGAACCCGAAGAAGTGGCGGGCTTGGAAAATGCCCAACCGCGACTTTACGTTGGCGATTCTCGACTCGAGACTGTGGCGGAGCTCGCAAAATGTAGATATCTGGGATGACAGCGGATGGGATGCCTTTAAAAGCCTTTACGATCGGACGGACCCGACTAGGAGCTTGCTTGGAGAGGAACAGTTTTCCTGGCTGAATGATTTGATCACGACCGATTCTTCTAGGCTTATTTGCTTAACTGGTATCAATGGAATGCATACTATTTGGACCGGTGGAGCTGCGAGTGCGAACCATCCGCAAAGATTCGAGCAGCGCGATCGGGTAACCGCAGACTATGCAGGCTGGGTCAAGGCAGGTGCTGATCGGGTTTTGGAGCTTTTGGGCTCTCGCGATGGGGTGGTGACGGTCTATGGTGATGTCCACAATGGTTGTATTATGAAAAACCGTGAGCACAACGTGATCGAGTGTAGCTTCGGCCCTATCGGTCGCAGCGGAGGCAGGGCCGTGATTCCGGGTTTTGGACCTCGCATGAAGGACGTGGATGGTCGTGATCTGGAAATCCACGCCCTCTATCACAAAACACATGCAAACCCCGAACTGGAGCCGCAGAAACCGGAAGACCCTTTTTATTGGAATTTTCTGGAAATGGAATTTGACACAAGGGATGAGGATCCGGCAATCGGATTGCGATTAAGGAATCTGATAGATGCCCCAAGTGAGAAACCGCGTGGAGGATCGGGTTTGGAAACGGTCGCATCGTCGACCGGTCGTGTTGCTCGTTCACGGCTTAAAGCGTTTAAAACCCTTCCCAGTGCCGATGTCCAATTTTCTACTCAAGAAGGCAAAACACTTCGCGCGACTCGCAGCGGCAAGGAGGGAGAGGTTGGGTCGATTGGCCTACCGGATCTGGATCCTGGTGCCATCGTTATAGCGACCGCTTGGGATGGGAGTTGCGTGCGGGCTACTGTTTTGACCTCGATGGGGGTTTAGCAGGCCTGCGTACTTGACCGAATATCGGTTATCCGAGGACAATAAAACACCTTTGGGGAAAAGGCCGAGGTATTTTTAAGATAGGATCTATCGCCGAGCGCCCACAAGATTTTCCTCATTGATGGGTGCTTGGAGATGGCCCGCTACCATCACTTATCTATTTAGGCGAAAGGCGGGAATCGCTGGGCTCGATTGGGTTCGTATTCAGTTTTTGTGAAATTTGAAAGGAGGGTGATCTTCATCCAGTCGCAAGGGTAGCCATGCTCTCGCGGAAGTTTTTGGGTGAGCCGATCGCAATACTCTGGGGGGAGATCCCAATCACCTGATTCGAGTGACGGAGCGAGTTGTTCAACCGAGCGGGCTCCTGCCAATACAGAGGTAATAGCGTAGTCTTTTAGTATCCAAGATAAAGCTACGGAAACGGGACTTTTCCCGAGTTCCTCTGCGATTTCACAGACCAGACCCACCAATTCGAGAGCCTCGTTCCAGACGAATCTTTCATTCAGGATTTCCCCCATTTCTTTAAACCTTGAACCCGGTTCGGGTATATCGACTCCGCGGTATTTTCCCGAAAGAAGTCCACTCGCTAGAGGACTCCAGCAAAGGACTCCCATTCCCTGATCTATGCACGCGGGGATGATTTCCGTTTCAATGTCGCGTCTGATTAGATTGTAAAGGTACTGACCTGAAATGAACGAGGCGTATCCGTTTTTATGAGCCAAGCCGTTTGCTTTGACGATTTGCCAGGCATAGAGATTTGAGCAGCCGATGTATCTTACTTTTCCCGACGTTACCAGATCGTTAAGGGCGTTCATGGTCTCTTCGATTGGGGTATAGGGGTCGGGACCATGGATCTGGTAGAGGTCGATGTAGTCTAGGTCCATACGCTTGAGAGAAGCCTCGCAGGCTTCGAAGATGTGTTTGCGAGAGAGGCCTCGGGCATTCGGGGTGTCGTTCAATGGGAACCAGCACTTGGACGCGATTACAAGATTGTCGCGGTTTTTTCCTTTTAGCGTTGTCCCTAGAATTTTTTCGGATGCGGTCTCTGCGTAAAGATCTGCAGTGTCGATGAAATTGCCTCCGGCATCAATATAAGCATCAACCATCTCTTGGGAAGCTTGCCGGTCGCACCCCCAATCGGATTTTCCAAAAGTCATGGTGCCTAAGCACACGCGTGAAACGGCTAATCCGGAATTCCCTAAGTATCGGTTTTTCATAATGAATGTATTTGGAACTAAAGTTTATTCTCAAGCACAGGTTCCGCGGAGTACATAGATAAATTTAATATTTTGCCTCTTTGATTAAAGGTTGCTGAATTGTTTAGGTTAATGATAAGGCCTGCAAACGGATAGAACTGTTTTACACCGCGATGCTCGGCTAGTATAATAGCAGCGTGAAGGTACTCCTACATTGGGTTCTAAAAATAGATTATCCACTTGGTGAGTTCTGATAGTCCTTTTTATTCATTTAGCAATTGCACTGTTCCTTATCAGGCACATTTCGAAACGCGGATTGATGTTAGTGTTACCAAAATGATTTGGCTGCCCGGAGCCACCCTGTGAAAATCTGCTGTCTTGATTATCGGGTAATGGTTGAATGAGATTTTGTTATGTGCCTTTTTCGAATCCTTGTTTTCTTGTTATGGCTTGTATCGTAACAGCTAGCCGTGAACCGGCACAATACCCTTTTCACTTTCACCGATGATCAAGGGATCAACGTTGTCGGGTGCTACGGGAGTGAGATTCCGACCCCTAATATTGGTCGACTGGCAAGCGAAGGGATGAAATTCGATCAATGATATTCGGCCTCGTCGATTTGCACTCCTTCACGATATGGTTTGCTGACTTGTCAGAATCCCTGTTGGCCCAAAGACCAGTTGCTGAGTGCATTGAAATCCATGGCGGATGAGAATTAGGAAACCGGTGTTCAGCAGGGTGAAACGACCATTGCTGAGACATTGAGAGAATCGAGGTACGACACTGCCTTGATTGAAAAGTACCATTTGGGTCACAGTGGGAAGGAGATACTCACGATACGACACAGATTTAATTCCTTTATCGGGCATACAGACGGGTGTATCGACTTTTTCTCGATGACCGTATCATTTGACGACAGAATTGGAAAAGTGATCGAGGTCCTGGATGCGAATGTTCTTTCTGAAGACACACTCGTCATCGTTCTCACAGACCATGGAGAGGATCCGGTTTTCGGAGAAAGCAGACTACCATATTGCGGAGATAAAGCTACTTTGTTTGAAGGTGGTTTATGGGTTCCTTGTATCATGCGTTGGACGGGATTAATTGAGGCGGGGAGTGCAAGCGACGTTGCTTGCAATTCGTCGGATCTATTTCCCACTTTTTGCAGTTTGGCAGGGATTACCTCAGATGACTTGATGCTGGATCGAAGAAATTTGTCTTCACTAATGATTTAAGGAACTGTTTGGAGCGACCGCATGTTTTTCTGAGAGTTTGGAGTGCACGCTGAGCTTTGGCGAAATCGCTGGAGTACGGTAAGGTCGGGCGACTGGTAGTACTTGCAGACTCCTGATGAATACGAAATACTTTTCGATGTCGCCACTACCAATGGAAAGGAGTAAATGTATCCAATTTAAAGGTACATAATGGCTGTGAATTAGGGGTCCTGTGACATCAAAGATGTACTTCAGTTTGTACGAGCATAGAAAAGCTGGATACGGCTCAGTCGGCGAGGTTTTCGATTGTTTCAGTCCTTAGTTCGACTGGACTGCAAATGTAGGTATGACGCTCGGCGATTGCAAGTTACCATCGAGCTGATGGATCCTGTCTTTTACAGCAATTCTCGCCGTGGGTTTCTTTTTAAAGCAGAGCCATGTTCCGAATTCGCATACAGGTGCTCGTTTGAGAGCTCAATCGGTGACCTAGCGGTTCGCCGACATAACTTAGGATTTCAACCGAAGGCGTAAGACTCGATGACTGCTTGTTGCTGAAGCTGTTTGCCTTCGAGTAGCGACCAAGGAGAGAACAAGTCGAATCGAGAATTGGTTTTTCTGTTGCAGGCTTCCGCGAAGTCATTCCAGTTAACCCAGTCGATGGCGGCAATCTCGGTAGGATTGGGGATTGGTTGTTTATTGCAAAGACCAATGAATACTGGGCAAATCTCGTTTTCTACAATTCCCTGAAATTCCGCCCTATATCGAAAGTCGGGCAATGCGAGTTCGAGTTCGATATTGTCTATGCCAAGTTCCTGACGAACGCGTCGGCGTGCGGCGGTCTGGTGTGATTCGCCTGGGGCGGGGTGGCCACAACACGCATTCGACCAAATCCCAGGCCAAGTCTTTTTTGAATGGGCTCGTTGTTGGGCCAGCATTTTTCCATTCCTGTCGAAAAGGAATATGGAAAACGCGCTATGGAGAGGTGTATTTGCAGTATGGACGCAAGACTTTGGCATGGTGCCAATGGAGCGACCTTCGTCATCTAGTAGGACAACTTGTTCAATCGTATTAGATTCTAGAGACATCAACTAATTGGTTTAGCCATTTTGATTAAATTGGGCATGTGACCTAAATCAGTCATTCAAAACAATCCCATACTGGTGTTTTTTGTACGGAATACGTTTTGCACACTATTCAATTTCTAGCATCCATCCCGCACCCTTGGAAATAAAACATGTAAGGACATGACAGGCTTATCCTGAAAGGCAAAGACTATTTCCGCAGACCCCCCACGTATCGGTGGGTTCCTCGCTACCTTTAAAATACCTCGGCACTTTCCCTGGGGATGCTTTATTCCACCCTGGATTATGAGAGTTCAACTTGGTTGAAATATACCAAACCCCGCCATACTACAATTTAGCACATCAAGGAACAAAACACACAGAGCTCACAGTCGCGTAAAACGTTAAAAATGGCAACTTAAAGCGTTTAGCGCATGTTAGTTGGGGGGAGGATTGCTTTGCTATCCTCTGAAAGAAAGCTGCGTTTACTATCAACTGGTTTGGGCCGATCGGTTTCCAGTTAGAAGCGAGAAGTCGGGCCACTGTGTGGGCCACTAGAAAATTAAAATGTAGATTACCCATTGTTGGTTTTGTGCTGGTAGGCGGTTCTTAAGGAAACTAAATGAAGCAACGCCGAAGAGAGCAAAGCTAAGCCATGCGGGAAAACAGATTAAAGCGAAAGAACAAAAACTCCAGCGAGAGCAGTGAATGCCCAAAGTCCCATTTCGTCCGACCCGCTTTCAGTCTCCCCTGCTACCAGTCAATTGGCGATCGGAGTAGGCTAGAGTACTCTTAATCGAGGGCGTTTGATTTTACTAATTGCGGACATGATGTTGTCCGCGATTTTCTGGTATCGTTCCTTGCCAGCGGACTTTCCCGGATCGTATTCTAATGGCAGTAATGCTTTTCCGTATACGATGTGGATGGAGAGATTTAGGTTGGGGAGCTTCGATTCTTTTGACAGGGCTTTGTGAGCATTGAAGATGCGGCAAGGGACGATCGCTGATTGCGATTTGGCAGCAATCAGGCCGATTCCCGGTTTTGCGGATTGAAGCGTACCATCGGGGCTACGAGTACCTTCAGGGAAGAGGGTGAGTACTCCCCCGCTTTTGAGTGCTGCCAAGGTTCGCTTCATTGCCTTGATATCCGACTCGCCATCGCGATCGATGGGGATCGCTCCCACAGCATCCATCCAGGCAGCCCCAATCCCTTTTTTCCAGAGGGTCTTCCGAGCGAAGTAAGTGATGATACGCAGGATATTGCATCCGAGTAGAGGCGGGTCGAGATGGCTAGCATGGTTGGATGCTAGGATAATCGAGCCGGTTCTAGGGATATTGTTCAAGCCCTGGACTTCCCCTAGTAGGAGATTTCGGTAGAAACTGCGGATGAGCCAGAAGCTTACCCAGTAAACCTTACTGTCGAAATTCATGGCGAAATAATCTCCTCGATCCAGCTGGATACTTTTTCGACAACCTCGTCAAGGGACATATCAGAGCTGTCCAGCAGGTTAGCTCCTTTGGGGCATTGAAGGGGGGCGGTTTTACGGGAAGAGTCCATCTGGTCCCGTTTTTTTATGCTGTCGGATATTCCTTCTTGAGCGCGGCGTTGAGCGCGCTTGGCGGGATCTGCGAAAAGGTAGAGCCTTAGGTCTGCGTTGGGAAAAATCACGGATCCAATATCTCGACCCTCCATGATGAGACCGTTGAATCCATTTGTTCTGGCGACTTCCACCTGAGACCGTTGGTAGTCCAAAAGAAAGGTCCGAAGTTTTGGAAGCGCAGCGTATTTGGAAACTTTCTCATTGACGGCCTGACTTCTGATAGACGCATTGGGAATTCGCCCATCGACGGTAATGTAAGCCGTGTTCCCGGAGATAGAAGTTCCGATTGTGATTTTAGAAAGGGCATCACTTACCGCGGCCTCATCTTCATGTGATACAGCTACTTCCATGAGTTTGAGGGTTGTCGCCCTGTAGAAGGAACCCGTATCCACATGCATAAGACCGAAACGTTGACTGAGGGCTCTTGAAGTTGATGATTTGCCGGCAGCGGCACCTCCGTCGACAGCAACGATGATGAATTTACTTTTGTTCACTAGGTGTGTATGGTACGTCTACATTCATGAAGTGCTAGGATGGATTTCGATAAATATTGTTTGTTGTTTCAGTTAAGCGTCGACCAGAATCGGGTCGGAAGAATCCGTGATTGATTACGACTGATTTGCTAAACTCTGTTCTCGAGCCGATTCAAGAACATCAAAGAATTTTGGGAAGGTTTTTCGGCAGCAGAGCGGGTTGACGATGTTCAACCAAGGTTTACCATTGCCCAGGGCGTCGTAACTTCCCAGAATGCCAAAGCTCATTGCTATTCGGTGGTCCTCGTAAGTTTCAATTGTAGCTGGTTTGAGTAAAGAGGGCGTTATCTCGATGGATGATTCCGTCTCGTGGACGTTCTGACCGGCATTAGCCAATCCTGCGGCCATGGCTTCAATTCGATCGCATTCTTGATGTCGCGTATGCCCGATTCCCTCGATTAATGTGGGACTGTTCGCCAGCGGCGAGATGGCCGCGCCAGTCATAAAAGTGTCGCTGAAAGCGTAGTAGTTGGCGCAAAGAGGGGATATAGGATTAGAACCAAGGTTTGTGCTGACGACGAGGGAATCTGTTCTCCATTCAAGAGTCACGCCTGCTTGTTTAGCGATTTGAGCGAATGCTATGTCACCTTGGAGGGAATCCTTGTAGATACCTTTGATTTCGACCACTCCGCCGGTAGAGAGCGGAAGGGCGATGAAGTAGCTAGCTGCAGATGCGTCACTTTCAATCAAATAGCCATTTCTAGGCGCGGAGTAGGGGGCGGGATTGACCTGGTAGCTGTCATTTGATGCAGACAGCTTTTCTGGTGAAATTCCGAAGCGCTCCATCATCTTTAGCGTCAAAGCGATGTAGCCCCTCCGAATGGAAGAATCGCTAAGCTTAATTTCAAGTTTCTCCTTAGCTAGAGGAGCTGCCATTAGTAGAGCCGAAACGAATTGGCTGCTTTCGGATGCATCGACTGTTGCTTTACCTCCTTTGAGTCCCTGGGGGCGAATTCGAATAGGGAAAAAGCCATCGGAGGTGTCGATCCGGCAACCGAGAGATATTAGCGTATTCGCCAACTTTTGGATGGGGCGCTTTCTCATCGCAGCGTCTCCGTCAAGCTCGAAATCGCCTTCTGGACAGGTGGCCAGTATTGCAGTTAGAAAGCGGGCGGATGTACCGGAATTACCGATGTCTAATTTAGTCTTGGTGTTCGGTATGAGACCGCCCAGACCTCGGATGTTTATCCCCTTCTGGGATTTATCTTTGGAGATTTCGAAACCGAGATCCTGGATCGCAGAGATCATGATCTCTGTATCTCTGCTAAAAAGACAATTATCGAGACGGGTTTCACCTTCCGAAAGAGCTGCTAAGAGGATCGCTCGATTGGTGATACTTTTTGAGCCCGGTACGGCGACTTTGGCTGAAACGGGAACGGTAAAGGGTGGAATGGGATAGGGATCCTGCATAAATAATTTATGGATTACTTATGGATCGAGCTGATCGCGAAACGCTTTCCCTTTAGCAAGCTTTCCAAAGACCGTGAAGTAATCTTCGTTTGTGATATCAGTCCGAAGACTTTGGATTTCGTTCTGTAAGGCGTCCAATGATCGAATGATCTCTGGTCGATTCTGCACAATAATATCTAGCCACATTTGCGGGTCGCCGGAAGCGATTCGGGTTGTGTCTTTTAATCCGTTTCCACAAAATTTTGCTGCCGCGGGTAGAGTAGTCGATAGATAATTTGCCAAGCTGGAGGCTAGCAGGTGAGGAAGGTGACTCACGTTTGCGACGATGGCGTCGTGGCGTTCAGGTGATTCCTGCAATACGTTCGCTCCCAAACTAATCCAGAAATCGGATACGGATTTGGCGGCGCTGGAGTCCGTTTCTTCAAGGGGCGTAACGAAGCAGGTGTTCCCTTCGAAGAGATTCGCATCGGCATTTTCCATGCCTGTTTTTTCCGATCCAGCCATGGGGTGAGAGCCCACGAATCGACCCTTTGATTCTAGAACCGAATGGCAATGACGGCTCAATTTGCCTTTTACGCTCCCAACGTCGGTAACAATCGGGTTAGAATCGAGTATTGGGGAGATATTTGATGCGAGTTCATTGATTCGTTCTACTGGAGCGCAGAGAAGGATTAACGAACTTCCGGAACAGGCGTCTTTTAGACTGGGGGGCGCCTCATCGCACCAGTCTTTTGATTCTAGCACTTGTCGTGCTTCGGCCCGTCTGGCCCACACGGATATGCGTTTCGCGATGGAGCGTTGCTGAGCTGCCATTCCAATAGAAGCACCGAGTAGCCCTGGGGCAATCACTGTTAGTTTCTCGAACACGTGGAGGGATTCAAGCGCTTGTTTGAGCGAGGTCCAGCAAGTGTTTGAATTCTTTTTCTTCGATCGGCATGACGGAAAGTCTGGGATTTCGCACGAGATGCAGCTCCTGCAAGCTAGGATCCGCTTTGATTCGCTTAAGGGTAACCGGTTGCCTGGGGGATTTCAGGGCCCTTAAGTCAAAGGCGACCCGTTCTCCCTCGGTCGCTGTCGGCTCTCTCATGAAATTTCGAGCCTGGTAATTGCGGACTCCGTCCCAAATCGTCTTTTTATGATCGAGGAGTCTGGTCCAAGGAAAAGTTTGGGGTTCTTGCTTTACGAGCCAGTGTAGCATAGGAAATAAAGATAGGGAGCTATGGACGAAACACCAGAACAGATTGAAAAGGGGCGTAAAGCGAAACAGCTAATTTATATCCTCATGACGATTTTCATTTTGCTGCTGATAGCGATATTTGTGCTCCGGTCGCAAGGCTGAGCCCATTCGCTTTCCAGACACCCAAAAATCAATCCATTTTAGTTATTCCCATAAATATGATGCTGTTATGCTTCATTTGGGTCTAAGCGGTGACTCTCTCTTCGCAGATATCAATGTCCATGCGGCATTTTAAGTAGTGGCCTGCCGTTTTGCTCAGGGCACTTCCGGTGTTAATTGATATCCTGCTAAAAGGATTTTTCGCTGAGAGCGTTGTCCGGGGTTAATGTTTGGACTGCGAATGTGACCATTAGCATCTCATTTCATACCGATTTTTCCCTTTTTCGACGGTGGATAACCTCAGTTGATCTAAATCTCCCAATTGCGTGTATTCTTTGGTGGATTCTACTTGGCTACAGTAATGCCTTCTAAGGTTTGGACGAATTCAATCTTGTAATTCCCTACGTCCAGTTTGAGCCGCAGAAAGTCGAGATTCCGCGAGTTGTGTTTGATACCAGCACCTTTGTTGATGGGGTCGTGGTTAAGCTAGCGTATGCCAGCTTATTGAGAGACGCGATCGTTACCCCAAAGTTATCGTAATCGAGACGCATGAGCATTCTCACTCTCCAATAAGATATAAGAAAAACCGACGAGTGAGAGGGCTGAAGACTGTCAGCGGACTCGGAGACATAGAACTTATGGATTTCCGTGCGATCTACATTGATCTGGAAAGCAGCGGTTCTAGGTACGAGAAAATACTGTATGTGCTTTCCTCATCGAAGGTACGGTTGTTGGTGCCCCGCGAAGCACTACTTCAAGAAGCGAGGCAAATCGGCATTCCTTTTGTCGATATTCTGATTCTCAACGGGGCTCTGGCTAAAGAAGTTGTAATCGGTGGAGCTCTATACTTATCGATCATGAAAATCGGCAAGAAAGATGGACAGGGTGTTGGCTATCCAAAAGATGAATCCGCGGTCGTAGTGAACCAGTGAGCCGATATGCTATGCTCGAGTGTTCTTGCCAAAGTGGAAAGCGTAATCGGCAAGACGGGGGATGAATGGTTTTTGGCAAGCTCCCGCACGAAAAAACTAGCTAATCACGTGCTTACGATTACGACGAACGGTCCATTCACACGATCGCTGCGGTTGGATTCGCTTCTATTCCTTGATTTGCAGCTTTCGTGCCTGAATCGTCTCGAGTAGATCAGTGAGAAATGCTTCTCGACTCATGCTCCCCCGGTCTCCTTCGAATCGTGAACGTACGGAAACGTTGTCTTCCTTGGCTTCACTAGCCCCGACAATAAGAACATTAGGAACTTTCTCAAGCTCGGCTTTTCGAATCTTAGCCCCGAGTTTCTCCGCATGAAGATCAGCGGTTGCTCGAATGCCTGCCGCTTTTAAATCTGCTAGAATCTTTTGGGCGTAGTCTGCGATTTTGTCGCTAATAGGAAGGACGCGCACTTGCTCAGGAGCCAGCCAAGTTGGAAAATCGCCGCCGAAGTGCTCGATCAGAAAACCGATAAACCGTTCATGTGTGCCTAGCGGCGCGCGGTGGATGCACAATGGAGTCTCTTTCGTGTTCTCGCTGGTCGTGTATTCCAAGTCGAAACGAGCCGGAACGGCGAAGTCGACTTGATTGGTGGCGATAGTAAATTCTCGGCCGATAGCACTCCAGACCTGTACGTCGATTTTGGGTCCATAAAACGCGGCCTCATTCGGAACCTCGACATAGTTGATTCCTGAGGCCTTCAATACATCGCGCACCATGTTCTCAGTTTTGAGCCAGAGTCCCGGATTATCGACGAACTTCTTGCCGAGCTTGTCCGGATCGTGGGTGGAGAATCGCATTAGATACTTTTCGAAGCCAAAGAGCTTGAAATACTTCAAGTACATCTCGTTGACCGCAGTGAACTCTGACTCGAACTGCTCCGCCGTACAATAGATATGGGCGTCGTTCATTTGCATGGAGCGAACCCGCATTAGACCCATCAGTTCACCGGATTGCTCGTAGCGGTAGCACGTTCCGTATTCCGCTAAACGCAGCGGAAGGTCGCGGTAGCTACGGGGTACAGCGGCGTAAATTTTGTGATGGTGCGGGCAGTTCATTGCCTTGAGGAAGTAGCGGACTTTTTCACCGCCCGTCTCCTCTTCAAACTCCATGGCAGGAAACATAGACTCCTCGTAGTATGGCAGATGGCCACTCGTTAAATAGAGTGATTCTTTGGCGATGTGAGGCGTCCTTACACGATCATATCCCGCTTCAAATTCGGTTTCCTTGGCGAGTTTCTCAAGCTCTTCCACGAGAACCGTTCCTTTCGGCATCCAGAGAGGAAGACCCGGCCCGACGTGCTCAGAATCAAAGGTGAATAACTGCATCTCCTTGCCGATGCGTCTATGGTCGCGTTTCTTGGCTTCCTCGAGCATCTCGAGGTACTCTGCGAGTTCATCCTTTGACTGGAAAGCGGTCCCGTAAATACGCTGCAACTGCTTGTTGTTGGAGTCGCCACGATGGTAGGCTCCGGCAACGCTCAATAATTTAAAGGCTTTGATCTTTTTCGTATAGTTAACGTGTGTCCCGGCACAGAGATCGAGAAACTCCCCATTCCGGTAGAAGGAAACCTGTTCGCCTTTAGGGATGTCCCCGAGTCGGCTCAACTTATATTCGGTTTGGCCAAAGTCGGTGATCATTGTTATGGCCTCTTCGTGCGAAACTTCGATTCGCTCGAACTTCTGGTTCTCTTTAATGATCTTCTTCATTACCGCCTCGATTTCTTGAAGATCCATCGTGGTAAACTTGTGCTCGAGGTCGAAATCGTAATAGAACCCTGTTTCGGTTGGCGGACCAATATCGAGCTTCGCGTCTGGAAAGAGTCGAAGGACCGCGGTGGCCAGAACGTGCGACGAAGAATGTCGGATTTCCTCAAGTGGAGTCATTTGGGCTTTCATGTGCGCTATTTTTCCAAAGCAAAAAGAAAGTAGTTACGGTTGATGCTGTTAAAGTCATGAACTTTCACGAAAGATGGAAAATGTGAACCACGAAATTCATTTGGTTTTAGTTGGGCGGGGTCCGGGTTGCTGGAACTGATTTGGTAGCGGCTATTTTTATCTGAATATGAAGTGAAAAAGCTTCATTGCCTGAAGGCTGAGCAGTGTAGGATGAAGTAACTCATGTAATCGTAAAATTCTAGTCACGTGTAATTTAATTCAGCTCAGCGTTGTGCTTTCAATCCTGTTTTCTCTCGTATTAGAAGGAGCGATATTGGAATGGGGCGTTCCTAAAGACCGAGAGGGTTTCAATTCGGCCGAAAATCAAGTGCCAAAAGTGACCGTGTACGATATTGAAATCTACGTCGACACGTGGGCGGTCAGCGAGGCGAACTCGGTTTCGATAAGCATTGGGAATATCAATGGGAGCCTCGCCCTTCATTTAGACGGGACAGTGTGTTTTTACAATCAGGACTTTCAAACTGAGGCATCTATGGATGCGTGTTTACAAACAACTCGAACTACAATCTTATATTGAATTGTGGAGGCTTGGGAAAATTGACGCAGACCGTTTCCGTGGGTGTCATGAATTATCGGGACTCGCCCTACTTGGTGTTTGGCGCTGGGGCGACCCCCGCTAGGTAGGCTTACGGCCTTGAAAAAATTGCGGTTTTTGGAAACCCAGTTGACCTGATAGTAGGAATAATTCAGCTCGAACTCCTAAACGCCATCATTGATTACCTTGGGGTAACGGTATCGCTTAAAGTACCCAATCCGCTTAGTTGCTTCTTTAGCTTACAATGGGAATAGGTTGGGGGCCGTTGCCAGCTCGTTTGAACGGAATTGGGAGCTCTCCAATGGTCGAGGAACTTAGAAACCTATACAACCCTAGAAGGGCCTATGGTACCTTTCGCAGTGGAAAGCGACTCGAGCAATCCCGAGTCCGGGAGACGGAAACGTTCTTTCTAGGATCTTCTTACATTGGCTCCAGTACGTATCCGTCTTTCTTGTCCAGGATCTTCCATCCCTGCTTTTGCAACGCATTCCTGAGTTGATCTGAGGTCGCCCAGTCTTTCGACTGTCTCGCTTCCCATCTCTCGAAGGCGAGCTTCTTGATTTCTTCTGGAGCGTCGACTCTCACCTTCTTAGCGATAAATTGATCTAGATCGTAGCCTAAGGCGTATATGAGATTGTGATAAGAGATGGCGTACTTGGCTGCTGCTTCGGGATCCAGCTCCTCAATCCTCACTGATTTAATGGCTGTGAATATGGAGCCGAGGGCCGCAGGAATATTTAGATCATTGGATAACTTTTTCCAGGCAGCGGCGAACACCCCCCAATCGTCCCCCAGATGCTTGCCTTTTTCAATCGCCTTTAGCAGTGCGGCACGCTTGAAACCCGAAGCTCCAAGAATGTCGTCGGAGAATCTTTTCAGCCGCCCCAGGGCACTTTGCGACGCATGGAGCGAATCCATGGTGAAGTTAATGGTCTGTCGATAGGCACCACTGGTGAGCGCGTATCGCAATACGACCGGTGGAAAGCCCTTTTTCTCAATGTCATCTACGGTGTAAAAATTATTTAGTCTTTTGGACATTTTTCCGCCCTCCACGAGCAAGTGGGCACAGTGTATCCAGTATTTGAAAAATTGTGAGTTGCAGCTACATTCGCTTTGAGCGATCTCGTTTTCGTGATGAGGGAAAATGAGATCCTCGCCCCCTGAATGAATATCCAGGTTGGAGCCTAAATATTTCATCGCCATCGCAGAGCATTCCAAATGCCAACCCGGTCGACCCTGTCCCCACGGGCTTTCCCAGAAAACATCCCCGTCGCCTTCCTTTCGACTTTTCCACATTACGAAATCGGCCATGGAGTCGCGTTCGTATTCGTCGCTGTCGTTCATTGGGGAGCCTGCGGCACTCGTGGCCAATTCGCGTTCTTTGAGTCGCGATAGCTTCCCGTAATTCTCAAATGAAGACAGTCTAAAGTAGACACTGCCATCGTCAGTGGCGTAGGCGTGGCCCTGATCCATAAGGGTGGAAATCATATCGATTTGTTCCTGGATGTGTTCGGTCGCTCGAGGTTCAATCTGAGGTTTGAGCATGTTGAATCGTTCACAATCGCGATGGAAGACCTTCGTCCAATGCTCTGTAACTTCATGCAGGGGTTTGCCCTCTTCACGCGATTTTGCGATTGTTTTGTCGTCAACATCAGTCACGTTGCGGACATGGATTACCTTTAACCCGGCAATCTGTAATGTCCGTCTCATAACGTCTTGGGAAAGAAAGGTACGAAAGTTTCCGATATGGGCTTGGGCATACACAGTAGGGCCGCAACAGTACATGCCGACCAGATTTCCTCTAGACGGCTGGATGGGCTCCACTTTTCGAGTGAGTGTGTTGTGAAAAAAGACGTTTGACATCATAGAACGGTTGGAAATTGGACGATCCTCGGGGAAGTGGACCTTGCTGGGCAAAGTGCGTAAATGCCTAGGCCGAATCATCCTAAGGCCATAGGGGCTAGAATTAGGTCTTGGCAGGAGGATCTTCGCAAACTCTTGCCTTTGAGAGTTCTTCCGCTTTGCGTGTTGTTATAAGAAACTGCATTTTGCCAAGTAGTCTGACATGAACGATCCTGATCATACCGAAGATTTCAAGCTAGATTTAGAGAGGCGGCCCAGACGGATCCGCCGCACGCAAGCTTTACGGGCTTTGACGCAGGAAAGCTGGCTGAGAAGGGAGGACTTGATCGCACCCCTTTTCGTAATCGATGGGGACGGACCCAAAGAGCCTGTCGGCAGCATGCCGGGGGTTTTTCGACGAAGTGTAAAGGATCTGGTGCAGGAGTGCCGAGAACTAGCTGATGTCGGAGTACGGGCGGTAGCTTTGTTTCCTAGCATCGATCCCTCATTGAAGGATGACGTGGGTTCCGAGGCAGGGAATCCAGATGGACTCGTTTTGCGGACCGTGAAAGCGATCAAGAATTCGGTTCCGGAGATTGCAGTGATCACGGATGCGGCCCTAGATCCGTATACATCGCATGGGCATGATGGCGTGTTGAATGCGGCTGGGGATTACGTTCTCAACGATGAAACGGTTGAGAGATTGTGCCAGATGGCCGTGCATCAGGCAATTGCGGGGGTCGATATCGTGGCCCCCTCCGATATGATGGATGGGCGAGTGGGTGCGATACGGGAGATATTGGACGAAGCAGGTTTCACCAACACCGCGATTATGGCTTATTCGGCGAAATTTGCCTCAGCCTTTTATGGTCCTTTCCGTGAAGCGGTGGGCAGCGCTGGTGCTGCTGGGACTACTATGCTTAACAAAAAGACCTATCAACTCAATCCGGCCAACCGGCGCGAGGCAATTGCGGATGCACTTTTGGATGAGGAAGAGGGTGCGGACTTCCTGATGGTCAAGCCTGCGGGTCCTTATCTGGATATAATTCGTGATTTGCGGAAGGCGTCTGCCTTGCCACTGGCGGCCTATCAAGTCTCTGGAGAATATGCTCAGATCCATGCGGCGTCTCAATTGGGATGGCTCGACTACGAGAAAAGTAGGGATGAATCACTTTTGGCGATCAAGCGAGCGGGAGCAGACCTAGTGCTGACCTACTTTGCACGAGAAGTAGCTGACAAACTGGATTAGGCAGTCTCGGGACTCAGGGCTAAAAAACGCGACCGTAATGGGATCGCTTTCGGTTACAGCAAAGGGGGCGGTTCACTAGACTTTTTTCTGCTCCGCCTCTTCCCCCTCGTCAGGAGGACCGCCTTGGTAAGAATCCTCGTTCTCCGCTTCCGTCTCGTCTTCCTCCCACTTGAGATTTTCGCTTTCGCTTATTTTTTTGGCCTCCTCGTCGTCGATGTCGGGTAATTCATCGATTTCATCCTCTTTTTCCTCAACGTCATCTTCATCGAGCTCCCATCCAGCGGGAACATACTCCATGATGTTTGTGACTTCATTGAACATGTGCACGGCACGCCCTTCGATTAAATTGTTGTTTTCTTCCTCCCGAAGTTCCTCTTCCAACTCGTCGATGGTGAATGCTTGTTCGAAATCGATTATGTCGTTAAGAATGTTTACGCGGATTCGAGTGATGTGGTTGAGAAAGTCAGCATAAGGGCCATTTATCTCGTCAACTACATCGGGCAGTCCGAAAAGCGGTTCATCGGTATCAAAAAAGCTCTCCTTTGTCCTTACAAGGCGTACGAGTCCGTCACCCAGATCCTTTTGGATTTTGAATGTGATAAAGGCACGGTCCATGATGTCCTGATCGAACTTGTACTCCCGCAGTGGTTCGGCGAGGTCGATGAGGTGGGAAACTTGGCGTGGATCGATGATGCTGAGCCCATCGACGTCCCAGTGGATGTCGTCGCTGACTTCCATCACCCACCAATTCATGTCTTCTCCCAACTTGACGGTGCACCATTCAATCTGATTTGTAGCGTTTGGCATGATCTTCCTCCCACGATCACCAAAAAACGGGTGTTCACGGTAAGTCAACTAATGATCGTCCAAATATTTGAGAATTTTGGTTTTCTGGGTTTTTTCTACTGAAATTTAACCAAATCGCGATATAGCGTCATCAGTATTTGGATATGCCAAGCGAATCGGCAATGATTAGGTCCCCATTATTGTTAAATCCAAAAATAACGCTTTGTTTGCTTCCAATTGGATTGGTGCGAATTTTTCTTTCCATGAATCGGTCTATCTGTTGGCTTGCTCGTCTAATATGAGCGTTTTGTATAAGAGCTTTCTCAAACCATTGCTATTTCGATTGGATCCGGAAAAGGCACACGAGCTCGCGGTGGATGCGTTGACTCTACTGGCCGGAACGCCCGGCCTGAGACCGGTAATGGTGGCGTGGAACCGACTTCCACAGGAAAAAAAGCCTGTGTCTCTTTTTGGAATAGAGTTTCCGAATCGGGTGGGTCTGGCGGCTGGTTTCGATAAAAACGCGGTTTGCTGGGCGGCCTTTGAAGCACTGGGATTCGGTCACGTGGAGATTGGTACGGTAACGGCACGGGCCCAGCCAGGTAATCCAAAGCCGAGAATGTTTCGCTTCCCAGAAGAAGGAGCTCTGTTGAATCGTATGGGTTTCAACAATGATGGAGCCTATGCTGTGGCGGAACGGCTCTCGGAGATGCCGGGTCCGGGGCGACGAGGCATTCCACTTGGAATCAATATTGGGAAGTCGAAAATTGCTCCATTGGAAGAGGCCGTGGAGGACTACCGCCGGTCCTTTAAGACTTTGGCGGGATTAGCCGACTATCTCGTGGTGAACGTGAGTAGCCCGAACACTCCAGATCTACGGAAACTGCAGGAAGAATCGCGATTGAGAGAATTGTTAAGCGAGTTGTGCAAGCTGAACTTGGAGCGTGAAGAAAACGGAGACGGGCGAAGGCCGATTCTACTGAAAATAGCCCCAGACCTGAGCGAACTCCAATTGGATGGTATTTTGCAGATTCTGACGGACATGGGTCTCGATGGTATTGTTGCGACCAATACAACGATGGCTGGAGGAGGTCCTTTGGAAAGCCTAAATGAAGCGGGTGGAATCAGCGGCGAGCCTGTCGAGAGGAAATCAACGGAGATCATTTCTCGAATATTCAGTCAAACTAATGGGAAACTACCCATCATTGGGGTCGGGGGTATTGTAAACCCGGATACCGCTAAGCGGAAAATCGATGCAGGGGCGTCCTTAGTGCAGATATATACAGGTATGGTTTACGAGGGACCTTTTCTCGGGAAGCGGATTGCGAGGAGCTTGGCTGAATCGCTTCAGGACTAGATTTGGATTTTGCCTCGGAAGACTATCTTGGCCGGACCTGTTAGGGTGATGTTGGAGATATTGTTTCCCTCCCTGGGGAAATCGACCGATAGCGTATCACCACCGCGTACAAGTACTGAGATGGGAAACTGTTGATTCTTGGTAAGGTTCGCGGCAATCGCTACTGCAGTAACCCCTGTGCCGCAGGCGAGTGTTTCGTCTTCGACACCCCGCTCGTACGTTCGGACCTTGATGACACCGTCGTTCTGTATTTCTGCAAAATTGACGTTTGTCCCCTTCGGGAATCTAGAGTGATAGCGAATGGCACTGCCCTCAGGCACGATGTCGATACGGTCGATTGCGTCACTGAAGACTACGACATGCTCAACTCCAGTGTTCATGAAGTCAAAGTTGTATGATCCGTGCTCTGTGTCCAATTCCTGGTCGAGCTCGATGGAGTGGACAGGCGTCATATTGATCGTGAATAATCCATCACTGGCGGATGCTTTCATGGGACCTGCGTCTGTCAAAAAAGAAATCGACTCGTCATTTCCGACGCCGTTTTGGAGCGCGAAAGAAGTAAAGCATCTGGCCCCATTTCCACACATGTCTACCCGACCGCCGTCGGCGTTATAGTAGATCATAGTGGCATCTGTGTCGTCGGCCTGCGGAGGGTTGAGTAGGATGAGACCGTCTGCACCGATCCCAAGACGACGGTTACACATTCGAGCTACTTGCTCGGTTGATAGCTCGATAGATCCGTCTAGATTCTCGATCATTACGAAGTCGTTTCCGGCCCCATGCATTTTTGTAAACGCGATTTCCATGAATCTCGATTAAGAGGGAAACGATTCAGGCCCGGTTTGCAATGCGGAAAGTGCTAACAGTAAGGGTGCGGTCTGAAATATGACGCGGGCTTTGGCGATAGGATGGGCCCCACATAAGATCACGGCCAATGCGATTTTACCTGGACCTTTTAGTACAGAGATGAACCTTCCGCTTTTGGATGATCCTGAGAAATATCAGAATTTCGTTTCAAAGATTCCCTTAAACCGATGGGGTGATCTCACTGAGATCGGGGGACTGGCTTTGTTTCTCTCGTCTGATGCCTCTTCCTATGGTATGGGGGGTGCCTTTACGATTGATGGTGGTTGGACGGCCAAGTAACGGAATAAAACAAAGAGTCCTCAACTGATCGAACATATGAAAATCGTTATTCTAGATGGGCATACTCTAAATCCCGGTGACCTTAGTTGGAAGGCTTTTGAGGAATTAGGGGAGGTGGTTGTTTACGAGCGCTCATCGCCGGAGCAAGTGATAGAACGATCGCTCGACTGCGATGTGCTAATCACGAACAAAGCAATTGTATCGTCCCAAGCTATAGAGGGAGCGGATAATCTAAAGTACATTGGAGTGACGGCCACCGGTGTGAATATCGTCGATATTGATGCCGCATCTGAAAAAGGAGTACCTGTATGCAATGTAGTGGGCTATGGACGGGACTCGGTGGCACAAATGGTGTTCGCGCACGTTTTGAATTTGGTCCATCGGCTAGCTAGGCAGTCGAATGATGTGCGAAAAGGGGGGTGGTCGGCGAGCTCGGATTTCTGCTACTGGCTGCATCCTGCTCTCGAACTGAGTGGATTGACCTTTGGCATTATCGGGCTGGGAGAGATTGGCCAATCAGTAAGTCGCATCGCACAAGGTTTCGGCATGAAGGTGATTGCGTTTACGCGAGACGAAAGTCGAGTTCCACCGGATGGTGTTACCTGGAAGAGTCTGGACAAACTCTTTGCCGAAAGCGATTTTATATCGCTCCATTCTCCGTTGACACCTGAGACAGAGAACATCGTCAATCGCTCCAATATTTCAAAGATGAAGCCAAGTGCGTATATTTTGAATACGGGAAGAGGCCAGTTAATCGATGAACACGCTTTAGCTGAAGCCCTAAACTCGGGGCGTATTGCGGGAGCGGGTTTGGATGTGCTTTCGGCTGAGCCCCCAAAGCCAGACAACCCTCTATTGAGCTCTAAGAATTGCTTTGTAACACCTCATATCGCCTGGGCAACGAAAGCGGCAAGAGAACGTTTGATGCAAATGTCCGCTGATAATTTGAAGGCTTTCGCGAGTGGATCGATCGTCAACCGAGTCAATTAGACCTCAGGAGCAGCCTCGTTCCCGTCTAAATGGTGTGGCGTGTTCTCGGATATAGCCAGCTACCTTCAGTTTTCTTGAATTATATCGCAGAGGTCTCTACCTGTGTGGATCGGGTTTGAGCCGAAGGCCTCCGTCAACAAAGAGATTGGTGCCAGTGATGTAGCTGCTAGCATTTGAGCAAAGGAGAAGGGCCGCACCGCCGCAGTCTTCTGGAGCGCCTACGCGATTGGCTGGTATCTTTGCGAGCATCTTAGCCACATTTTCAGGGTCACCCAAAAAGTCCGTGTTACGCTTCGTATCGATGAATCCGGGGGCAATATTGTTAAAGGTGATACCATTTTTGCTATATGCTCTAGCGAGACCTTTCATAAAGTGAGTCTGCGCGGCCTTTAGAGCACCGTAGACGGCAAAACCGGGATTGTGGTTTTCTTCTTGGACGCTTCCGATTGTCACGATCCGTCCCCAGCCTTTTTTGAGCATGGCCGCTGTCGCACACTGAATGAGAATGAAGGACGATTTGAAGTTTGTAGCAAATTGATAGTCCATTTCCTCCTCTGTCACATCCAGGAAAGAATTGAACTTCTGTACGGAAGCGTTGGATATAAGAATATCAATGTGTTCAGCACATGATACAGCTTCATTGAAGAGAACGTGTGCAGAGCCGGGCTTGGATAGATCAGATTGGCAGTACCAGACTTCGCGGCCGCTGGTTTTGAGGGCGTCGACCGATGGTTGGGCGCTCTTAGGAGAGCTGGTTCCGTTCAGAACGATATTCGCTCCTGCCGACGCCAATGCTTCTGCCATCGCGAAGCCGATTCCTTGGGTAGAACCCGTAATCAGGGCAGTGCGGCCGGTTAAATTGAAGGGACTAGTGTCGTTCTTCATAATGCTGCTTTAAAAGCTCTATTGATGGAGTTTACAGTTATCGGGGATTAAGCTTTTAGTTTGGCGAGTCTCACCTTACGTAAAGGAGGGAGGGTCGATTTGCTTCTGGCCCAGGTAGCACCAATGAGTATGGTGTATGGATTTGCTGGGATTCCGGATTCATTATTGTGGATTTGATTGATTGCCATATCGACTGCTGTCTATCCCGTTATTTCGTTGTGTTGGTCCATCCTTGAGAATTGGGGACTTTCGTGTCTTCGTTCGAGTAGGGCAAACCCGATATTGCCTGGTACCTGCCAGGCTACTTCCTGAATCCAGCTCGAGACACTATTGTAGAGCGTGTGATTGATGTCAGGATTAGAGTCGAGTATCCACGATTTAAATATTCGGGGATCTACCTTGGTCTGCTTGTATTTTAAGAAAGGCGGACTAGGGTTTTTGTCTTCCGGTTCGAGTTGGCTTTTTTCAAGACCGGCAGAGACACGGCGTTCCACTAGCAAGTTGATCGAATCGTCTAAAGCAAGAGTGGGACGTTTGTACCCCAATCCAACAAGACGTTCAATAGCCCTGAGCGTAAGCTTATGGTGGTCAACATAAAGATTGGACAATGGGGGGCGTCGGGTGCTAACTTCAGAAACAACAATCGGGAAGTGCTCCCAGAGCGGGTTGAGCGGAGAAGTTAGCTGATTGATAACCATCAAACCAACGACTACGGGATACTTGATGTATCGCGTCTTGAAAATCTGGATCAACCGCTTAGCGGTTATAGTCGTTTCCTGTATCCAAAAGCTGACAAAGGAACAGCACAACCGACTAGCTCGTCGATAGCATCCCTGAACGTTGGTAGGAATTGTTGGGTGACTAGTGAAGGCGTTCGGCTCGTCGTTTGCGTTGAGTGGAGCCAGCTCGGCCTTAAAATTAGACTTGTGGCTCGATCTAAGTTCAGCCCGTGATTGGGAGTTGCTCGCATTGGGGCGGTATCCGAGTTTCGACGCGGCTCGTTGATTCCTCTCGTTGGTTCCCTGAGGGACTTGATTGAGGTTGCACAAAGCGAGTGAGATATTGGATTTTGAACACTCCAATTTATCCGCAATAATTTGAAGAGTCGCCAGAATACTCATAGGCGGTAAAGTTTATGAGTTTAAATTGACTGTCAAGTAGCCAGAAAGCTCTGAATTCGTGGAAATTAACGGGTCGTTTACCCAAAATTGGGAGAAATCTTAGCTTCTTCGTCGTCTTGTATCGTTGAGGAATCGGTTAGTAATCGGATTTCTTTGCTAGAGAGCTGTCTCCAAAGAGAAGGGGAGTGGTACTATAGCCAACCCCTAGCCGGTCGCATCCCATCTCGATAAAACGATTTGCCTGTTCAATATTCCGAATGCCGCCGGAGGCCTTTACTTTTGTGTTCCCTCGGACGGCATTGAGCATGATCTCGACCGCTTCTTTGCTAGCACCGCCCCCGTTAAATCCTGTCGATGTTTTCACATGGGCTACCCCTAAATCGGAACAAATATGTGTTGCTTGGGAGATTTGGTCGGGAAGGAGGACTGAGCTCTCTATGATGACTTTTAATAAAATTCCTCTTGGGTGGAGTATCTGGACTACACCTTCAATGTCGTTCCGAAAAGACTCCCATTCGCCACCGCGAGCCATTCCGAATTGGGAAACCATGTCCACTTCATCTACCTCCCGCTTGGCGTAGGCTTTTGCTTCCGTGAGCTTGGAGCTGGGCAGGCTGTAGCCATGCGGAAATCCTAGTACCACGCACACGTCGGTATTGGTTCCGCGGCACATTGATTTTGCCAGTTCTATATCTGTGGGACGAATACATACTGCGCGGGTGTTGAAGCTAAGACCTAGGTTGATGGCTTCCTCTGCTTCCGTTCGGGTCATTTCAGGTTTAAGAACGGCGTGGTCTAAATAGCGGCTCAAGGGCTGATTCATGGGCGGGAATTAGAGGCAACGCATTGGATTATCAATCTATTTTGATGGTGCTAGTTAGGGTTATTGCAGCGACAATGAGTAGATTGGAAAGCTCCCGCTATCTAAATCATGTCAATTTGATAGGGAGCCCTGTTTTTTATTGCGGAGGAATCGCGAAAAGGCCTTTTTGGGTGGTCCGGGTTCATCTCAGCTGAGAAATGCTGATTAGTAATATTCATGAAAAGATATTTAGATAAAAACGTTATCGTCACAGGTGGTGGAGCGGGTATAGGTAAAGCGATCTCGAAACGTTTGGTGGATGAAGGAGCCATAGTCCATATTTTTGAACGGGACATAACACAAGCAAACTTGGTCCTGTCAGAGTTTGATGGTCTCTCTGGCAGCGGTGTTGCCTATCAAGTGGATGTCTCGTCGGAGGCGAGCGTTCATAATGCTATCACTCAGATTGAGTCGGTGGATGTCCTTATCAACAATGCGGGTATTGCCTCGATCGGGAATGTCGAAGTGGCGACTTCGGAGGAGATGGATCGGGTTTACGCCGTGAATGTGAAGGGCGTTTTTCATTGTATTCAGGGAGTCATTCCCAAGATGCGAATTCAAGGGGGTGGAGCGATTCTCAATTTGGCCTCCATCGCATCCCGTTTGGGGATCTCGGATCGTTTTGCCTACTCGATGACAAAAGGAGCCGTCTTCTCGATGACCCTTTCCGTGGCTAAGGATTATGTGGCAGAGGGGATACGTTGCAACTGTATTTGTCCGGCTCGTGTCCATACACGTTTCGTCGATTCGTTTTTAGAGCAGCATTACTCGAATCGCAAGGATGAGGCTTTCAAGGAGCTTTCTGATTACCAGCCCATCGGTAGAATGGGGAAACCTGAAGAAATCGCGAGTCTTGCCGCGTTTCTGTGTAGCTCGGAAGCTTCCTTTATCACTGGATCCGCCTTCGATGTCGATGGGGGAGTTACCAATCTGAGATAGATAAAAAATACTGTTATGAAACTGATTCGATTCGGCGAGCCGGGTGAAGAAAAGCCGGGATTGCAGCTAAAAGATGGTACTCGAGTGGAAATACCACCCAGTTTTGGAGACTACGATGAGAGCTTTTTTGGAGGGGATGGGTTGAAACAGCTGAAAGAATGGTCGGGCTCGAGTGCCATCGCTGCTCCAGAAATCGATCCTGAAATACGCTTGGGACCTCCCTCCTGCCGTCCAAGCAAGATCATTTGTGTCGGGTTGAATTACTCGGATCACGCTGAAGAATCAGGTATGGAAGCTCCCAGTGAACCGGTCCTGTTTTTCAAGGCAACTACCGCCTATCAGGGTCCGAATGATCCCTTGGTCATTCCCGAGGGGTCTGTAAAAACGGACTGGGAGGTAGAGTTGGGCGTTGTCATTGGCAAACGTGCCAAGCGAGTATCTAGAGATTATGCCATTGGGCACGTTGCCGGCTATGTGCTTCACAACGATTACTCCGAACGCGAGTGGCAGTTGGAAAAGCAGGGGCAGTGGGTTAAGGGCAAATCGGCAGATACCTTCGCGCCGTGCGGTCCGTGGATTGCGACGAGGGATGAAATCCAGGATCCCGGTAACTTGCGTCTATGGCTTAAAATCAATGGAGAGCTTAAGCAGGATGGCCATACGAAGAATCTGATTTTCGATGTTCCGACCATTGTTTCATACATCAGCCAGTTTATGACTTTGTTGCCTGGCGACATCATTTCCACCGGAACTCCGGCGGGGGTTGGCTTTGGTTTTAAACCTCCACAGTTCTTGAAGCCGGGTGATGTCATAGAGCTAGGTATCGATGGACTGGGTACACAGCAGCAGGTAGCGGGAGCGGAATAGTAGAGTGGTCTGTGTGTGGCGGGCGATTTTGGCTAGACAAGGCTTACTACCTTGAGCCTTTCGGTGACCCCGCACTGCCAACAAACGCCGATAGGGCGTATTATTATTCCTTAGCGGGGTGGATTAGACAGCCTGTTGCATTTAGTAATTAATGCTTGTTTTACTTTGATTGGGTGCTCGGAGATCGCCCTATACCGGTGGCCCAGGCGAGAACGAGTGATTATTGCTCTGTGCGACTAATCGTTTGCAATTTGAACATGAACCTCGAAGGTCTTGACAAACCAAGGAGTGAAAGGACCGTTCCAATAAACTACGTAAGGCTCCGAAATCGGCTGGATTGCATTGTTTGATTCCATCCATTTCAGTAGTTTAGCCTTCGCTTCCTCGTAGTTGTTTCGGCTATAGGATCCTCGAGCTCCGACCGCAGCTACTTTCCGAACTGGAACATCGATGATGCTCACGTCGGCATTGCCGATCTTCGCTTTCTCTTTTTGATCCTCAGCGACCCAGAAGTACATTTTGCCGGGCGCGATTTGAGCCTCAACCGGAGTTGTCATCGAAATATCGTTTTTTCGAATGTAGCTGAAGAGGGGTCGGAAGAGCCCATTGGATTCATCGAAGTAGTCTCTTTCGGATCGGGATTCAAGAAGCCTGCCTGCCGGCAATTCTTTGATTTCGATTTCTCCGGAGGGCGTTTTCTCAAATGCCTCGCTGGCCATACTTGCGGTGGTCGCAGCAATGAACGTAATCGCTGTAATCGTAATCAATCGATGGAATCTTAGCTCTATCATATGAGTATAACATCAGGAAGTGTCCATTGGTTACGCTATCAGTGCAATTAATTAGCTTCAAAAAACTCTATCACAGGACGGGGGATGCTTCAGTTTTTGCCGTATTGGTTGGTTTTGAATTCGGGTGCCGGCGGGGAGGCGGTGTAGGCAATGATATTGAGAATGTCCTCCGGTGTCAGACTCTCAACAGCGGGAATCATGAGCTTAGCTATTTCGCCCATGCGCGTACCTTGCTTCATATCGGTCAGCTGACGTGCCATATAGCTCGGAGAACGGGAAGTGATACCCGGAATCACGCCGATCCTAGTTAGATCCGCTCCGTGACTGACTGCACGTTGAATCGTTCTCCAATTTTTTCCTGTAAGAACCAACTGGGCGCCTTTCCCAATCGAACCGACGGGAGCGTAGGCAACGTGGCTGGACCGGGGATCTCTGAGAAATTCGTTTTTACAGGAATCGAACGGCGATTCGATGATATGCCTTCCAATGGGCTGGGTGCCGGCATCCGGTCCTTCAATGGTAATGTGGAGCCCTCAACGGAGATAGGTCATGGGTATGCTGTTTGTCTCGATCACGTCAATCTATTGGGTCCATCTCATGGATTTCAATCAGGCGGAGAATTCGATGATCTCTTACTCCGTCATCACTTTGTCGATTTCGATCATCAACTCGTAATCGGACTTTCGTGGATCCGCACATAATCTATGACTATTTTAGAAGTCCAATAGTTGCTGAAAAAGGTAGGCTTGAGACCGACCGGACTGGGGGCGCGTTTTCCGCCTTCCTTTTTCCGTTTGGATAGTGGCACAGTCCGCAGGCAATGATATTTCGTTCGCGACCTCCCTGGGCGTAGATTTCCGGTATTTCTGGACGATCCCGAAGGTACTCTTCGGCGGGGGAGGTTTGAAAACTGAATCCGTCTTGACACCCGACAATCTCATCCCGTGTGAATGTCAAAGGAGTGTCTGGAAGACTGTGCTTCAATTCGTCTTTTGGAAGCGGAGGCGTGTACTCGATTATACTAGGATAGGCCCAAGCCAACTCAAAGAGGTGGTCTGGAGCGGAGCATTCTATAGCTTTGCTATGGATTAAGGCGAACGAAAACAATATGCCGAATGCGAAATTGCGATAAAGTCTTTTTTGAAACGTAGTAGAGATTTTCCTATTGAAGCGGGCAAGCTGGACAGGGAACCCTTAAGTTTTCTAAACGCGAATGGCTACGTGTAAAAGGTATTTAATCTTCAATCAGAAAAAGGTTGACGCTTTGATACGCCCTGTGGATCCAAGGGCCTTTGCTGAGGAAAGTTACGAGGGGAAAAAGGATATGAAGTTACTATTATTTGGATACAAGATCCAATAAAAGCGTTCGTTGTTTAACTGCGAGGGGCAAAGTTCGCAAATGGAATTTGTTTGAAACGGAATACTTTTAATCAAGGATCTTCCGGTAGATGGAGGGTTCGCCCTCTCCGAGATAGGCGATAATAATTGCCCCCTCAGAAGCAACGCACTCGAAATATTTCAATGTAGCCTCCTGCTCTTCGGGCCAGGGATAGACGTAAAAGAGATCTATTTCTTCCAACTCCCACTCGGAACCGGGGTAGCTCACTCCCAGAACGGAGTTTCCGCTTGGCCGGAGTAATTCAAATCCTCCTTGAGTAGGGAGGAAATCGTACCCCTCAAGCAGAAAATTTGTTTGCAGAAAGGAGGCAGGTAAACCGAAAAAATTTGCTAGCTTTCGTGCACGCGAGACGAGTTCGGATTCGATTTCAATCCCTATGGCGTTGAGTCCCATGAGTGATGCGAGGCAAGTCGCGGTTCCCAAACCGCTGCCCCACTCACAAAAGCGATCTCCCAGGAGTGCATCGGACGATTTTACCGCATTGATTGCTTGGAAGATGCGGGTGTAGTCCGCGGGGATAAAGCGGGGGATCTTTTTGCGTACTTCTGAATCGAAAAACGCATCGCAGCGACTCTCGGCTTCTTCGAGAAAGGAGAGGATAACTGTAGGAGGTGGGTTGGCATTGTAGGCGAAAAAAAAAGCTTCTAGAGGCATCAAACTGGGTTTTCTAATGAACGATTTTATCTGCTGGGAGATTATTTGATAGTTAGCAGGCTGACGCACTTGTTTGCAATATCATCTCCGGCGTAATTTGACAAGATTGAGGAATTTAATCTGCTTTTTTACAATGGGTAATTTGGTCCCGTGAAGCTATCTGAGTATTCTTTGAACGGCTTAATAAGTGCTCAATAGCGGTTCGAACATTGTCGTTATTCGATTCGGTGCTGATCGTCAGGGATGGGTGAATCTTTTGAAAGATTTGATTGTTTGGTCGTAGGTGCGGGGATCGCTGGGATAACGGCGGCACGGAAAATGGTTGCGGCGGGATTTTCGGTCTGTCTTTTGGACAAAAGCCGAGGATTGGGAGGCCGGTTCGCGACGCGACGCATCGAGGGTCAATCGTTCGACCACGGAGCTCAGTTTTTTACATCGCGAGGAAAGGTCTTTAGTGCGGAGGTTCAAAACTGGGTCGAAGCGGGTATCGCTCGACCCTGGTTTGGGAAACCGGGAGATGAACGCTTCTGTGGCGTGGGCGGTATGAACCAGTTGGCAAAGGAGCTTTCGGCTGGGCTCGATGTGAGGCGTGGCCAGAAAGTTGAGTGGGTTCGGTTTTCCCACGGGGTTTGGTCGGTGCGGTCAAATCAGGGAGCTTTCCAAGGATACCGACTACTCCTCACCAACCCTGCACCTCAGGCGATCGGACTGCTAGAGACGAGTGAAGTTGGATATTGTAAAGAATTTATCGGTACATTGCGGTTGATTGAATACGAAAAGTGTATTAGCCTAATGCTGCTTCTGGGCTCAGAATTGGGACTTTCAGAGTACGGCATCATTCAATTTGAGGTAGAGGAACCAATTTCGACGATCACTGAAACCTCGGTCAAAGGCATTACAGATCTTCCGGGAATCGTAATTCAGTCGGGCCCCGAATTTGCAGAAAAAAATTTTGCAGCCTCATCTAATACTGTTTTCAAACGACTGACGGATGCCTTGCCTATTTCAGTCAACCTTGAGGTTAAGGGTATGTCGGTGCAAAAGTGGCGCTTTGCCAAACGAAAGAACCATGCCCTGGAATGCTTCTTTAATCAAAATGAATCGAATTTTCTCTGGCATTCGGGCGATGGATACAACGCTCCGAGGATTGAAGGTGCGTTTCTCTCGGGTGAACGGGTGGCGGAGTCGATTATCTCAAGTCTGAGTATGAACCATATTCCTAATTCACAGAGACCCGGGAAACGATAAAATGGCGGCTACAAACAACACGATGGGGACGTTGCAACACGCAGAAAGGGGGGTAATGGCTTCAAAGCCGATGTGGTGTCCGGTAAATATATCAAGCGGGTGAGCAATTACTAGCGAGGCTGCAGGCTAAATCAGGATGCGAATGAGGGCGATGACGGGTGCCACTTTACGGTTCTCTACTGAGACTTTCTGCTAGTACACGAGGAATCTTTGAGCCAAGACCCAAGAATGAGGTTCTAGTTGAGAAAAACCCAGCGGTTGATCGGTGTCAGAATCGTAAAGTTAGATCAAAAGCGAAGGAAGTCAGGAAGATGTTGAAAGAAGAATCAATCGAGAGTTAGATTTTGTTATGAAAAAAGGATATGTAGTTATTGGAGCGAGCGGGGGAATTGGTAAGGCATCTTGCGATTTGCTGCTCAAAGGAGGAAATCAAGTTGTAGGAGCAGTCCGAGACATTGGAGCAATCGCAGCAGGATCGAAAGTTGACGGGGTTGATTATCGCTCCGTGGACGCGGAGGACTGGGATAGTGTAGATGCACTTTTTGAAAATCTGATAGCAGAGGAGTTTCCTTTGGGCGGGGTGGCCTTGTGCGTTGGCTCTATTCTGCTTAAACCCGCTCACCTCACTCGGAAAGAAGAATTTGATGCCGTCATTTCGAAGAATCTTTCTTCAGCGTTTGCGACCGTACGTGCAGGGTCAAAGGCCCTGTCTAAGACCGGTGGTTCGATTGTTCTAGTCTCCACTGCGGCGGCTCAGCACGGGCTAGCGAATCACGAAGCCATTTCCGCGGCCAAGGCGGGCGTGGAAGGACTCGTAAGGTCTGCAGCCGCCACCTATGCCAGGCGACAGATAAGAGTCAATTGCGTCGCTCCGGGATTAGTGCGGACTCGTTTGTCCGAACGTATAACAGCAAACCCGTCCAGCTTGGAAATGTCAGAAAAAATGCATCCGTTGGGTCGTATAGGTGAAGCGATCGAAGTTGCGAGTGCGGTTACTTGGTTGCTCAGTTCGGATCAAGGCTGGATAACGGGTCAGACTATCGGGGTAGATGGGGGGCTGTCTAGTTTGCGGGTTTGATAATGAAAGCCGATTGTCGACGGTGAGCATGGATATAGTTAAAACGGTCATCGATTGGTCTTTACTAGTGGTGGTCTGGCTCGTCCAGTTAGCTGTCTATCCGGGGTTCCGTCGTATCGGAAAGAGCCGGTTTGTTACTTGGCACTCCCGGTATCTGAAGTTAATGGGTTATCTCGTCGGGCCGCTCATGATTGGTCAACTGAGTTTTGCTGTCTGGAACGCGTTCACGGTGCGGCATTGGTTGAGTGCCGAAACCCACTATCTGGGCCTCGTCGCTCTTACCTGGATCGCTACTTTTCGCATGGTAGTCCCTTTTCACGACAAGCTACAGAGTAGGGGGAACGAGCCGAACTTGGTACGGCAGTTGGTTTGGGCCAATTGGCCACGCACTGTTTTGTGGAGCGTAATAGTGTTTGTGTAGTTGCCGTCTTTTTCTGAGTATCAGACCAACACGAAGGTAGGGCTTCTTCGCCGCTTGCTAAAGATAACTGAAGGAACCCCTAGCCGACGAAACAAAAACGACCCACCAAGGCTGACTAAGCACAGCCAGCCCTACCTATGTAACTATATTTCGAAACGTGGATGACTTTCTCACAAAACCAAACTACTGAACCTTCCACCGAACGGAGCCTGACATCACGGTTATCCGAATTCAGTTTTTAAACAAAATCAAAAATAATGAAGCGTTATCCAAAGAGTCCTTACTTAAAAGCCGGTGGGTTGGTCTACCTCCCTCGGATGTTCGATAAAATACGTTTGCACCTTGCGGGAGAACTGCCCGAAGACTATCACAAGCTACGAGGCAAGGGTATGGATGGCCGGGCTTGTTCTTATCTGCGTATCGGCTACGAGGAAGTACTGTCGCTCGTCAAAGAGGGGTTGACGGACGAAGAGCTGACTCAGTGGTGTTTGGAAAATGGTCGTCCGCTAAACGATGTTGATATTCTCATCTGGAATGATTTCATGACCAAAAGAGGATGCCACGAATCTGACTCGGCTGTCACCGAGCTTCTTGAGAAGTTCAAGGCTGAAAGCGGCCTGTCGCAACGGGACGACATTCAGACTTTCTTCGATTATTTCGAAGCGGATGAGGGTCGGGATTCTCAATAAAGCACTCAGTTGCTAAGAAAAAAATTTCTAGGGGATTCAACGGTATCTAAACATCGAAGAATACCGTTTGGACCCGGGGCTCCGTTACTGTCTAAGGAGGGTAGTTTGGTAGTAGCTCAGTCTAATAGGTTGCATTTGAAAGCTTTTTACGACCGCCTTTTGTTCAGTTGAGTGGGCCAACGCTCCCTATCTCCTCAGCCCAGCCAAAGACGTGCATGCGGCCTATTACGGGAAAGACATCTCTTTGACTTGTGCTTACTAAGCCGACTTCAAGTGCCCGGTTCACCCTTAACTAAATACCATCGCGGAAAAAAACTTTCTCTGAGGTAGTATTCTCGCATTTGAGGGTAAGGTTCTGGCAAATAAAAAGGTGCCGCATAGCAGCACCTTTTCAACTTATCAAACTACAAACTAGATACGAAACTTAAGCCGACATACCTAATAAAACTATAGTCGCAAATTAGGGTAAAACGTTCAATTTATATTCAGTTAGCATTCAGCTTCCTAAAAATCCTTCAATTTGGGAGGAGGGGATCGTTCTCATTTTTGAATTTAGAAGTGAGATTCAATCCCCTTTCACCGTATATTTATGTTAGACTTTCCTGGAGGCTATTTCCTGGCTAGAGATACTATATCTTCCCTCGAAAGGGCTTCAGTGGAAGCTCCTCGGGATGGGTCTGATGGCGTCGATTTTGCGTTTGGAGACTTTGTCTGTACAGGCGACGTAGAGGGTGTCGCGATTCGGTCATCCGAAAATGGCATTAGAGAGCTTTTTGTTCTGAGATTTGGACAGAATGAAATAGCATCGCCCATCGTGGACGAATAATTGAAGTCCGAGGGTGGTGGCGACATAGAGTTTTCCTGCCTTGCCCACGGTCATTCCACCTTTGCCACTTACGTAATTGCACGGCGGGGAAGGCATGTAAAAGTAGGGCTGGCTATAGTCGAGCGAATCGCCATAATGTTTAAGGTTGTGGGCAGCTTCGACCGTTTTGGCAGGCTTAGTCCATCCTGAACCACCATCTTTAATGCCGGTTTTGCAACAAAGCATTCAGTAGGCACCTACGCCCAGTAATTGCGAACCGAGTCAGGAAAGGTATCGCCATTGAATGAGAAGGGGCCTTTGATCTTCCTTGCGGGCATTCTCTGCTTTGAATGCTGTCCGGTTGGTGCGGGTAGCTTTACTCTTCTTGAGCAAAAACAAGTAAGCTAGTATCGGGAAGGTGTAAAGGAGAGAGATTTTAATTTGGAGTCTTTGCTGATTGATTGTGTAAAGTGCTAAACTAAAGCTCTTTAACCTTGATGTTTCTAAAGTGAATTGAGCCTTTTTTGCCAGAGTGAATTTGGAGACTGAAGAATCCTTTCAGAAATTCGTCGTTGGTCCAGTGGGCTGCGGGCACGCCATTGATCCATGTTTTCACTACTCGGCCTTCCGCTTTTACCGTGATACGATTCCAGTCTTTGTAATCGACGGCTTGGCGAGCCTTTTCGTGGGCGTTCAGCCACAGAGGATAGTACCATCCACCGCATGACTGACCATAGATACCGCCGGACCAAAAGCGCTTTTTGGAGTCGGCCTCCATTTCGGCCTGCGGTCCGAAAACGGTTTGCTTACCATTCTCCTCCTTGACCTGCCCGCGAAACATGCAACCGGTGTTGCCGTCGACCTCCCATTTGAGCTCAGCCGTGAATATGAAATCTGTGTAGTCGTCTTTGAGAGTAGATAGGTAAGTGCTAGGAGACCCAGGAACCGTGGTGCCAACGATGGAATTGCCTTTTGCTTCAAAGGTACAATGCCCTCCATATGGCGCCCAGCCATCAAGATTTTTTCCGTTGTAGAGAGAAACGAAACCCTTCTTCAGACTAGGCTCCTGTTCGCGATTCATGAGCATGGCCTCTGGAAATGGAATGTTTTTCTGCTTTTGGTAAACTTCTATCCACTTGTGCTGGCTATCAGCTACCTTCTTGTCCGAAGCTCCGAGCAAGATTGCCATTGAGAGTGTAAGGAGGGCAAGGTTAACTAGTCGAATTGTTTTCATATGTTCGGGCAGTCTGTAGTTCCGGATGGTTTTCTAGCGATACTATTTTTTGGTCATTCGGAAAGAAGCGATCAGAATCTTTTTAAGGCAATTGACTCCTCGCGGAGGCATCCTTGGTTGGATAGTTATGAGTACTTTTGACGGAATGAAATCACTCTTTCTGTTCGATCCAGCTATTCCTCTCCTCGCTCTATTCATCTGGGGGGGTTACAAGTATTGGCAGAAAGAGCGGGAGAGAGAGCGGAAGAAATAAAGACCACAGCCATTAGTCCACCATCTGGCCCATCCGTTCTCTCAGCTTGGCTAGCCTCGGTTACTACCCTCCCAACATCTCTGGGTGATCCTTGTTAATTTCAGTGAGTATCTGTATCGACTGATCGATCTGTTCCTCGGTCAGTTCCTCGTTGAGCATAGTTAAAATCTCACCCGCACCTTCAATGCGTTTAGCAAAGGCCACGGTGGCCCAGACGTTTGCAACAACTCTGTCCTGTTCTATCCCCTCGCCGTTCAGGTACATCTGCGATAGGTAGAAAGCAGAGCTGCCATCTCCCTGCCTAGCGGCTAGGTTGAACCAAAGAGCAGCTTGCTCACTGTCTTTATCAACTCCCCAGCCATCTCGGTAAATAGCCCCCATCAAAAACATTGAATCAACGTGGCCTCTCTCGGCGGCCTCTCTGGCTAAGGCTACTCTCTCTTTTGATGGAGGCTGGTCTTCTTCTGTCGGTGGACCTCCCAAAACTGAAAACTGAATACAAAGGAGGAGAGTAAGGAATAGGAGACGCAACACCCCTTTAACCTATCCCCCATTCTAAATCCTTCAAGGGTTCTATTCCCTTTTTGAAAAATAGTTTCCCTTTTGTAGGGCAGCTACGAAAATAGAAATATCATGAGAATTCTTCCCTTAATAGCGATTGCACTCCTGTTCTCCTTCCCAGCCTCTTCCTTTACCGACAACTACAAGGTGTTGGGCAATTATATGGAGCTAGATTATCTAGTTGAGGGTGTGGATGAAAACTCTGTCGGGGTTACTGAAAAGGATCTTGAGAGGACTGTTAAGCTGCGGCTCATGAAAAATGGCATAAAGCCAATTACCAAAACTGGAACGGAACATTACTTATACTTGAATGTTACTACGGTAGATATAAATGTTGGGGGTAGGACTGTAGGAGCTGCTGCAAGGATTGATGTTCTCCTAAAAAGGAATTCTAGGTTTTACGTATCGCCTGATCACGGTGCGTCTTCAGAACACCTTCCGACTTTTTTGGTTCTGCAGAATTCGGGGACATTACTCTAATTACCAGTAAGGCTGATTTATTTGGGAATATTGAAGATTACATAGACGATTCCATCCTCAAATACTTAGAAGCAAACATGGAGTGATCCTAAAAGAAGCCACTCAACTATGAAAAGAATATCGATAGCATCTATCATTGTGGCTACTCTCTTATTAGCAGGGGGTTTTGGATACATTTATTGGATAAACACGCCCCAATACAGTCTAGTTCAGATACAAAAATCTGTTCATGAAAAAGATAGGTTATTGTTTGATAAGTATGTTGATACAGATGGAATCATCGAAGAGTTAGTTGATGACTTATCAAAATTTTTTATTGAAGAAATGGATACTGAAGAAAGTTCTGAAAGCTATTTCTTTGATTCAAAGAATCTTGCCGTAGGCCTCGTCTCATTATTCAAGCCAGTGATAGAGGACCTAATTGAAGAAAGTTTTGATGATTTCTGGGAGGATGAAGTTGAAACAATAGAAAACAAGGAAACAGAATCGGATCTCAACAACACCTTAGAATCTTTCCGAATGTCCTATCTTAACAGAGCAGGAAAGATAGCAGAACTAGGACTAGAAGGGGAAAACCCTGATTCAGGAGAGTTGCTAAAAATAGAATTTAAACTCAATAAGATTGAGGATCACTGGCGAGTGATGCGCATATCAAACTTAGAAGAGTTTATAAGGCAAAACATGGATGAGGCAGAGGAATTTATCGGCTCGATAGCTCCATTTTAGAAGAACTAATTATTTCTAGAACCTAGCTCGCCCATCCTCTCCCTAGCATTAGCTAGTGTCTTCTCGTAGTCTTCTTGGCACGACTGCCATTAAACTGCCACTAAAACGGGGAATTAAAAGCTATTTTAGAGAAGAATGAGGTAGAATGAAAGGTAGCTCAATCCCATTATCACCTCAACATCAGGATTTTAGCTATATAAAATGCCTGATAACTCAAAAGTCATTCAATGCCTACACGGCATTGGATAAATACAAGGGCTTGCTCACGCATTTGAACGGTAAAGTTCCCTACGGAGACGTAAGAGCTTGCCCGTTTATCGAGGCGTCTAGTCCAGCCAGATAGGGACCTGCCCTATCTGCCCATTGGGTCGCGTTTCCGAAACTGGAAGCGTGCGCACCAAAGCAGCTCCGCAGCATGTCAGTATCGATGATTCCTGGGTTCATTGCCGCGACAGCCACTCCATGAGGAAGCTCTTCAGCCATCGCCTGACTGAGACCTTCGATCGCCCACTTAGTCGCGCAATAGGGAGCCACTTCAGGGGAAGTGGAGCGGCCCCAGCCCGAGCTTAGATTTATCATAATGCCACTACCTCGATCAATCATAAGGGGAGCAAAGTGCCTGAGGCAATGGTACACCCCCTTGATGTTTATGTCGATGACTTTTCCGAATTCCTCAGAGGGCACTTCCCATAGCGGAGCGTTGGCGTTGATCACTCCAGCGTTGTTGACAAGCAAATCAGGCGGACCGAGTTTGTCGGCAAGCTCCTTTGCAAAAAGCCCAATGGCGATGTCACTTGTGACATCGACTCTGCGGAAGTATCCCTTGCCTTGTGACTGCAGCGAAGCAATCGAAAATTGATTTCGACCGATTCCGCTAACTTGCCAGCCGTTTGCAAGGAACCATCTCGCAAGGGCAAACCCAAGCCCTTTGGTACACCCCGTTACGCAAACGTGTTTTGACATGTTAAATAGATCAAAGCGATTATTTTAATCGACGAATTCCAGAAATCCGAAGTCTTCTGGCTCATGAACGCGGTTATTTTCCTTGGCTACTTCAAATAGCGTTCTCCAGGAACGTAAATCGCCATTGGAGTCATTTCGATCTTGGCGAATCGTCTGGAATGCCCCGCGATTGCTAGGTGCGACACGGGTGATCGGGTCGCTACGGCAAACGACCCCAGCGGGTCCCGAGGCAGCTGGTTTGAGAAAAGAGGCATAGGGCTCGGAGAAACGTGCGTTTTCGTGCTTGGTAGCTTCTGCATTATGGTTCTGTGTGTGAGCAATAGGGATGAGTCCAGCTAGAAGGAAAAATGAAAGGATTCGAAGGAGATAGGGATATTGCTTCATGGCAGGACTTTGAATGAGGGACACGGTTGAGAAAAGCCTAGAAGAAGGGTCCGAGTTCCAGAGGGATCTTTCGCACCACGTTTTGTAGGCAAAATGTTGTGGCGTAGGCAATCGGTGCGACTCACCGGCTCCATATGGCAGTCGTTATTCCTACAGCGAAATAGACGATTCCGGCAGCATAACGTCCCCATGAGAGGTCGTTGTTTCTTTGTAGGCGGGCACTAGCGAGGCCTGCAAAGAGAGCCCAAGTACTGTCACCGAGCCATCCTATGAAAACGAATCCAAAACCAAGATACAGAAGTTGAAGCCAGATTTCACCATTTTCGGAATTGGTGAACTGGGGAAGGAAAGCGAGCAGAAAAAGCGCGACCTTCGGATTCAACAGTCCGACAAGAGTTCCTTGGCGAAACGAAGGCGAATTCCGTTCGTTGTCGGTAGAGGCACGAGAATTTGCTTTTGCGAAGAACGAGCGAAGTCCGAGGTAAATTAGGTAGCTGGCTCCCGCGTATTTGAGCCATAGGTACACCGATGGATAAGATACCAAGAGTGCAGCCAGCCCGAAAGCGGTGGCCAGAGCTTGGCACAAGTTTCCTACTGCAATTCCCGCTGCGGTTCTTACAGCTGCTTTCGTACCTTCGCTTACGCCGCGAGCTACGATAAAAGCAACTGCGGGTCCGGGTATGGAGACCAGTGCCAGACAGGCTCCGATAAAAAGATAAATTTGAGTGAAATCAGGCAAGGACATCAATCTAGCATCCATAAAAATATAGACGGAAATGTCACTCAGAATATTGGCAATGTGAAAAGGGTTCCTTTGTTCCTAATCAACGGTATTTTACGGGGGTAATTAGAATTTGCGGACCAATATCCGCGGGATTTAAGTAGATTAGTTGAAGATTACGATTGATGGGAAGAGAGGTTTCCAGTTGTCTTTTTCCTTAAGCGAGCGATTTAAGACATGGATTGGGACCAGAGTTATAGGAGTAACGAAACCCCTTGGGAAAGGGGTGAGCCCGCGCCACCATTGGTTGAATACTTGGAGTCACATTCGATCACTGGTAGAGTATTGGTTCCAGGTTGCGGATTGGGTCATGATGTTAGGTTTTTAGCCTCTACGGGATGCGATGCGGTGGGAGTAGATCTAGCTAAGACCGCCTTGAGTCGAGCCAGAGCTTACATAGAGCCAGAGCGAGGATCTGTGAATTACCAGTTAGCTGACGTACTCGACAGTGGGAGCGGTATTGGAGATGGCAGCTTTGACTATGTTTTCGAGCATACCTGCTTTTGTGCAATTGACCCGGGTCGTAGAAAAGATTACGTTAAAGCTGTTCAGCGTTTATTAAAACCTGGTGGCCAGTTCCTTGCGATTCTCTTCACTAATTTGGATGACCCAAATGGCCCTCCTTTCCCGACGTCATACGCAGAAGTAGAAAGATTGTTTAGCCCTTTTTTTGTAGGAATCCGACATTGGAAACCTACCCGGTTTTATTCCGGAAGGGAGAATGAAGAATCGATGTGTTTAATGAGAAGATCCTGATAGCGTATGGGCTGTGGGGGAGCGGTGGCAATCGAGTGTTAAGGCAAATCGTGGCGAGGGTGGTTAGGGTGATGCAGAATATCGCTCTTGTGCTTGAGCCAATCGAGATGGGTTTAAAAATGGAGATCGTAATCGGATTGGGGACTAGAAAATACGAGATCATTGGTAGCAACTGTATGGGGAGGGATGCGATGCCGTTGTAATTTTGCTTCATCTAAATTTTGCAAAGAAGGGCTCCGTTAAGCGGCTGTAATGTCGTACCTACCCGTTAGCGGGTCCTTACAAAAAGTTGATGAGTTACAGGCCGCAGGATTGGAATGAACTGGTCATTACCGTAAAAAGAGAGGTTGCCCGATGGGTTTGCAATGGAGAAGTACTCGAAACCAGTTTCGAAATAACCGATGTGGCCCCCATCGGCTTAGAAGATATTCGTGACCAAATGGTCTATTGCCGTATACGGAGTAAAGGATTACAATAGATACCCCGGCAAGGTTTTGTATGAGCTCTTTGCCCTACCAGAAGGTCGTTCTAAAGGTAGTTAATTCTTGTAGGAATTTAGGGTAATGTAAAGACGCTGCCCGGAATTGTGTAGTTACACCTACGTGCGATTTGCCTCGTCGCGCAGGTCTTTCAGGGCGTCAGCGAGAAGTTTGAACTGGGGAAGGCTGTTGTATAGTTGTGCGGAGATGCGTACGATTCTTTTCGGATGATTTGGCCAGGTGATGACTGGTACCTCTATGTTGTACTTTTCAAGGAGAGGCGCTTGCCAGTAGTCTAGGTATTTAAGTGATTGATACGGTTTCTCTAGTCGAGAGTCTAGGAGGGGAATTGAGGCGAGAGAACCAACCATGCTATCCGGTGCAGGAGGAGATGTGTCGAGTGTTTGAAGGATCAATTTACGAGCAGCGATGGCCAATTTTCGGTTTAGCTCCATGATTTTAGCCCAACCACCGGACACTTGCTTATCCAGATAATCGATTACAAAAGGAACTGAAAGCGCTGCCGTAGGATCTCGCGTACCCATCCAGCCAAATTCGATTTGGAATTTTGATCGATCGGATCTGGTGGAATTTGCACCATGACTGATTATAAGGGGTCTAATCGCGGATTGCTTGTCTTCGCGTACATGGAGAAATCCCGCAGTTTTTGGGGCACACAACCACTTATGACAATTTCCTGTATAGTATGCGGCACCCAGTTTATCAATTTCTAGGGGTATCATGCCAGGTGAATGGGCCCCATCGACGAGAGTATCGATTCCACGCTCGCTTAAAGATTCGATGATTTCTTTGACGGGAAGAACGAGACCCGTCTGGCTCGTGACATGGTCAATCAGTAGGAGGCGTGTTTTGTCTGTTACTTTGGACATAATTGAGTCCAAGACTTCCTTTTCCGATTTTAGTGGAAAAGGGATTTCAATCGTTACAACAGTTGCTCCACAGCGATCTGCGGCATAGTTGATGGCGTTGCGACATGCGTTGTATTCGTGATTTGATACAAGAAGTTCGTCTCCCGGTTCGAATGAGAGAGATCGCAAGACAGTGTTCACTCCAGCAGTCGCATTTGTAACATAGACGAGATCGTCTCGATTTGCTCCTATAAATTTGCCAAGCACTTCGCGAGATAGGTCGAGTAGGGGTTCTAACTCTCTTTGGTAGAATTTTACGGGTTGGCGCTCGAGCTGCATCCTTAGTTCCTGTTGGTGATCTAAAACAGCTAACGGGCAACAGCCAAAAGAACCATGGTTCAGGAACACGGTTTTTTGATTGAGGGGAAAGAGGGAGGGATCAACGGTAGGACGTTCAAATGTCATTGGCAACTAATGGACGTACAAGTTAACCAAGTTATCAAGGGGGAATTGAGTCATACTGAATATTCTAAAGGTACCGTTAACCCCGAGTTGAAGAGGTACCATTGGCCATCTGAGGTAGCCCTATTGACAATCGGCTTGTCATTCGATCATGAAGTGCCGTCTTAACATAAAATAGAGAATCTTCCTTATGTTGGAGACGAGCCAACACAATTAAGGGGTTTGAAGCGGGAGTTCTCAGCCTAACATCCTACCAACACTTGTGTTGGGAGCATGCGAGGAATGATGCCCCGCCTAGGAATCTTGACAGTTGGGGCATTGGTAACGTTTGAGCGATAACAGCTCGAGAATACCTCAAAAGCAGTCCTCGGAAAAGGTTTTGCTATCGGGTGGCAAGAAATCCATCAGTGCCTTCGGTCGAGGGGTCGTTTTTCCTCGTGCCGAATCGTATTCTTTTTCTACAAAGTTTTATCTAATGGGGACCGGGTTCAACTTTATCGATATCTATAAGACGAAAATTGTCGCTTATGAATCGGACACTTCGGCTTTCAGCGGTGCTTTATAGAAGCAGCCAAAGCCGGTTAGGGCATAGGTGATCGCTACGACGAAATTGATGAGCGAAAGAAATTGCCATTGCCAGTATTCACCCGCTGAAACGCCCAATGTTGCTCCGATGAAAATCGCGGTAGTGTGCCAAGGTATCAGATTTTCGATCATCGTACCCGAATCTTCCAGCGACCGAGAAAGTAGTTTTCTTGGCATGCCTTTCCGGTCGTAGTTTTTGTGGAAGGCTTCGCCAACGATGAAACTGGCCGCCATCTGGTTCGATGTGAACGCGTTTATAAATGAAGTGGAGGCGAGGGTCGCCAGGATCGTAGACGACCTCGATTTCGCAAACCCGAATACCCGATCTACGATGATGGGCATAGCGTTAATTTTGTCTACAGCCCCCACGTAGACAAAAACAATGATCGAAATAATGACTGGTTCACTCAACTCATATAGCCCACCTCGGTTAAAAAGCGTACTCAGTTCGGTTGGAAATTCGGTCATCCAAACGGCCATGGAGGTATCATATCCCTTGTAAAGAGACTGGATAACATCCGCTAGTGAAGTTTGCTGGAATAGGATAGCAAGGGTGCAGGCGGAAAATGATGATGCGACGAGCACAGGCAAGGTGGATTTGCGGTTGATCGAACCATAGAGGACAACGGCGACTGGTAGCAGTAATAGGACATTGAAGTTAAACATCGTGTCGATCCCATCCAGTATTGCCTGTGTTTGTGCGACTGCCTCTGTGCCGCTAGCTTCGACTGGATACACGAATCCTAATATGAAATAGAGGATCGTTGTCAAAAAAGCTGACGGCATGGTGGTATACATCATGGACTGGATGTGGTCCCAAAGAGGAACTTCTGCTGCGAGTGCGGCTACGTTTGTCGTGTCTGATAGCGGCGACATTTTATCGCCAAAAAACGCCCCACCGATGATTGCACCAGCCGTGATGGAAAGATTGGCATCAATGGTCGCCGCCACGCCGATGAGAACCAGGCCAACGGTTCCGATGGATCCCCAAGAGGTTCCGGTGCATGTGGAGAACACAGAGGCAACAAGAAAAGATATTACGTAGATATATCCAGGATTGATGATCTTGATACCATAGTAGATCATCATGGGGATTGTTCCTGAAACTATCCAGCTCCCAATAATCATGCCTATGGTAAAAAGGATCAGAATGGTGGGGAAGGCCTTGGCCAGTTTTCTGACAATGGAGTCTTGAATTTCCTGCCAGTAAAACCCCAGCCATGCTAGTTGCGAAATGGCTATAACCGCTGCCGTTAGGAATACGATCTCTAAGGGGAATGCATTAAGGTGTTGCACGTGCGGACGGATGATCAAGCCGTAGGAGAGTACGATTACAAGTCCCAGAACGGGGAATAGCGCTTGAAGAAGGCTGGTTTTCTGAGTGGAGGGGCGACACATGAGAGCTCTTATAGGTTGAGTAGCGTGAGAAGCACAGCAAAAACGAGAATGGGCGAATCGTAAGTTGAGACACTCCCTGGTTTAATCTTTCATTGGATCGCGTGAGTTGTCGCCAATTCGATCTAGTTCCCAATGGAAATCACGACTGTTCCGATTTGCTGTTCAATCTCGACTTTTCGATCCACTTCCGCAGCTTGCACCAATCATCGTATCCTAGGTCATCCAAGAAGATGAAAAAGATGTTGGGACTATGCGGAGTCTACACCTCGGTGTGGTTAGGAACAAATAGCATAATCAGCAAAAGCGGAATGACTAACTATGGCCTTCTGCGAGTCATGTATACTGTATAAATATTTTAGTGCTTCTGCTAAAATACTGGGTTTGGATGCTTCAGCTCGACGAGAAGGTATGCTCGTAGGCGACGCTCCCATCGGTGCGATGGTGTCTGAAGGTCAGCTTGGTTTGATCGGCTTCCTTCATTATTTCGCCGCTGAGAAAGCCCGCAATAATAGCGAGGTACTGATGCTCGTCGGTTTTCAGATCCATTGAAAACCCGCCAACATGCTTGGGCGAAGACGCTCCTGAAGAGAACTCGTGCACCCCGGTCTTATCGTCTTTGCTGTGATATTGCCAATGCCGGTCGCCGCAAATCACGATCACGTTGTTTTCCGCACAGAACTTTCGAATCTCGTCTCCTTCATGTTTCCAGTTGTCATTGGAATGATTGTCTTTCTTGTTCTTCCGATCTGGGCCAACAATCGGCGTGGGCGAGAACAGGATCTTGAAGGGCGCGTCGGAAGCTAGAACTCCTTCCTTGAACCAAGCCTTTTGCTCCATTCCCCAGATCGTCTTGTCTGGCCCGTCAGGCATATCATTCGGACTCCGGTAGTCGCGGCCTTCTACAAACCAGAATTCCAGGTCTTGGCTCCAGCGACGACCTCGGTAGGTCGGATGTCCCATGGGAACTTGCTCGCGAAAAATCGAGAGCCCTCTGACCCATGAAAGATCACCCACTTGGTCGCCAGGGACACTATCGTTGGTGACGGTGTCATGATCGTCTTTGATAAAGAAGCTGGGCACCTGCGTATGGAAATTGATGATATCCGAGCATCCGTACCAACGGTTCCAATGAAAACGCGCCAATTCTGGGGTTAGAGCATCCACGTCCCCGCCGGCACTTCGCTTATCGTAATAGACGATATCCCCCATGTGAGCGAAGAAAGCCGGATTTAGATCCAGCATGTTTTCGTAGATCTGGAGACCTTTCGTCCCTTTGTCACGAGTTATCCAGCTTTGACAGGTCGAAATCACGAAGCGAAACGGTTCGCTCGCATTTGCACCCAGTGCCGTACGAAAGGAAGCTGAGAGGGATTCCCCCGTTTTGCCACTGACTGGACGACTTTCAATCTCCAGTTTATAGCGTTGATTCGATTCTAGATTCTCGAGGGTCACTTGCCGCGTGTAGTCGCGATTTGAATCGACGGTCAACCAATCGGTCTGCGACTTCGAGTTTGGCCGGTTCTCCGGCCACCACCTAAGCCGGATGCTTCCCTTGGAGCCCATTAAGCTTCCCTCCATATCTGATAGCACTGCTCCCTGTGGAAATTGCTTTTCGCCCAATTCACCGACATCAAAATTTCTATCTGCTGTTCCAATCCATTTCAATCCCTCCCATTTGGGTTCCGCTCGCTCCGTCAATCTTACCCACACCCGCGTCGAATGGTCAGTGGTTTCGCCGATCTTTATCCCGTTGCCGAAGTAAGGCTGGGCATGAGCGGTGGAGATCAGGGTAGCCAGGACTAGGATTATTCGAAAAGGAGAACGTTTCATAATCGTTAGGTTGGGTTTTCGAAATGGCGGGGCAAGCTTCCTTTGGCATAGAGGGATGCTCGATGAGTCGAGAGATCGGTCAAACGATCGCTAGTGAACCGCATAAGATTTGTGAAGGTTGCGACTACTTAAGGTTAGTCAGCCCAGTCTCCGTCGCAAATTATTGAAGTATGTGAAACACGCTCTCGGCATAAAGTCAGGTAAAAACACATGCAATTTTAAGATTCATTCTTATTGAACTCAGCGATCGCCTTTCAACTCAAGAAATAGGGATTCGAGTTGGGCGGCACTATCTCTCTTGGGTGAACTTTTGATGGCACCAACGCTGCGGGCCTAGTATCCGGGGCAACTTAACGAACTCGATACCCATGCCGTATCCACTTTTTCTAGGTGCAGTCACTCCGTCAATACTCCGATCTTCTGCCCTAAGAATAAGGTCTCAGAGGCTAGGTATTTGTCGGAAGTCTTGCACCGCAGTCTCTATAATTAATCCTGTTCTCAGGAACGATGCTCTTAAAAATTCTCAATCATAAGGTTTTAATCTAGCAGGGCCAATAAACTTGTTCTATCAGTCCAAGTTGTTTAACCTAACAAGGTTGGCAACGAACGGATATATTTATGGGTAATGAACAGGTATTCTCCGCCATCGCTTCGGAAAAGGGTGTGGTTTCTGATGAACAGGTGGACAGTTTGGTCAGCGACATGTGTCCGGTGTCGGATTACCAAGGCAAACGTATCCTGTTGATTGTACCCGACGGAACCCGTACGGCGCCAGTCGGTTTGGTTTTCAAAAAGCTGTTCGATCAGCTCAATCGAGCGACGAAACAGTTCGACGTTATGATTGCTCTCGGCACCCATCAGCCTATGGCCGAGGCGGCGATTTGCTCTCGGCTGGAAATTTCCATGGAGGACCGCACGAGCCAGTATCGCGACGTTGCTTTCATCAATCACGAGTGGGACAATCCTGCGGAACTCAAAAACATCGGGACTATTACCAAGGAGGAAATTAGCCTTCTCACTGACGGCCGCTTCGCCATGGATGTGCCGGTCGAGATCAACAAACGTCTCTACGATTACGACGAAGTAATCATTATCGGTCCCGTGTTTCCCCATGAGGTGGTTGGGTTTTCCGGTGGTAACAAATACCTTTTTCCCGGCGTAGGGGGGCCACAGATTCTCAATTTCTTCCATTGGCTCGGTGCGGTTGTGACCAATCCTATGATAATCGGTAATAAGTGGACTCCTGTACGCAAGGTCGTGGATAAGGCGGGTGCACTATTAGATATTCAAAAGAAGTGTTTCTGCATGGTCGTCCGTCCAGACAAATCGCTTGCCGGATTGTTTGCCGGCTCGCCAGAGGCCGCTTGGGATCATGCGAGCGAAGTGTCCCGTCTTACCCACATTACTATAAAAAATAAACCGTTCCATACGGTACTCTCATGTGTGCCACCGATGTATGAGGATTTGTGGACCGGCGGGAAGGGAATGTACAAGCTGGAACCGGTCGTTGCGGATGGTGGTGAGTTGATCATTTTTGCACCTCATATTACCGAGGTTTCGGTCACCCACGGAAAGACAATGATGGAGATAGGCTATCACTGCCGGGACTACTTTTTGGAGCAATGGGATCATTTCAAGCATTACCCGTGGGGCGTTCTGGCTCATTCCACGCATGTACGCGGTATTGGGAAAATGTTAAATGGGAAGGAGCAATGTCGGATCAAACTGACTATCGCGACCCAGATTGCCGAGAACGTTTGTCATCAAATAAATGTGGGGTACCGTCATCCGGCAACGATCAATATCGAGGATTTTGCGAACCGCGAAAATGAGGGCGTGCTGCTCGTTCGAAAGGCCGGCGAGATGCTACACCAGTTGAAACACCCGCCGGAATGGTCTGTGCAGTCCTAGCTAGATAGTGGATTCGATTGATAAACGGGTTAATTTCGAAAACCCATCTAGCCCGGTACGAGAGGATTCTTTTCAAGTAGAGTTTAACCTTTTTAATGCCCAGCTGTATTCGTTTGCCATCGAGTAGTGAATATGTGGCGAGCGTTTCCAGACGGATATAGTTAGCCGATTCGTATTGGTTGCATATTGCTTTGATTTCTACGCTAATTAAACGATGGTGTTACGTATGTTGTTTTTTAACCCCCGATCCCGGCATAAGCTCCAACTTCTGGTTTTCTCGTTTATCTTCGTTCATTTTTCATCCTTAGCTGAGAAACCCCTCAACATAGTTTTCTTTCTCATCGACGATTTAGGTTGGATGGACATTGGAGCCAATGGGAGCAACTACTACAAAACCCCTCATATCGACCAGTTAGCCAGGGAGGGGTTGCGTTTCACCAATGGGTATGCGGCCTGCAATGTCTGTTCACCCACGCGGGCCGCTATTATGGCGGGCAAGTATCCGGCTCGGCTTCTTTTGACTCAATGGCTCCCTTCAGGTCGTTGGGACGCGAAGAAAAACAAGCTGCAAGAGGCTCGTTACCTCTCCAATCTCCCGTTGGAGGAATTCACGGTCGCTGAGGCATTGCGTGAGGGCGGTTACAAGACGGCCTTCATGGGCAAGTGGCACTTGGGTCCGCTGCCTTATTACTATCCCGAACATCAAGGCTTCGATATCAATGTCGCGGGACGCGACTACGGGGCACCTGGAAGCTATTGGTATCCGTTTGAAGGATCCTGGCGAATTCCAACCACGGACCTCAAGGTTTTCAAGGAGAGCCCAATTGAAGGTAAGGAAGGAGATTACCTGACCGATCGCTTGATGGAAGAAGGAGATAAATTTATACGCGAAAACTCGGAGAAGCCCTTCTTTCTGATGATGTCATTGTATGCGGTTCACACACCGTTGCAGGGAAAGTCTGAGAAAGTTGCCCAATACGAGAAGGTTCCCGAAGAACAGCGGCAGGGGGATCCCCGCTATGCGGCGATGGTAGAGACGGTCGACGATGGCGTAGGGCGGCTGATGACGGCTTTACGCGAGAAGGAGATCGAAGAGAATACAATGGTCATTTTCACGAGCGACAATGGTGGAATGTCCAAAGCGACCGACAACTCGCCTTTGCGGGCTAATAAAGGGTCGAACTATGAGGGTGGATTGAGGGTGCCAGTTATTGTGAAATGGCCCGGCGTGACCGAACCGGGATCGATTTCGGACGAGCCGGTCATCAGTACTGATTTTTATCCAACCATCTTGGGAGCTACTGGATTGCCGAAAAGACCTTTGCAGCATGTGGATGGAGTAGATCTTTCATCTGTGTTAAAAGGGCGAAGCAGGATCGATCGCGAGTCGCTCTTCTGGCATTACCCGCATTACAATCAGCATCCACAGAACTTTCCCGCAACCGTTATTCGCAAGGGTCACTGGAAATTGATTGAAATACTGGATACAGGAGATTTGGAGCTTTACAACTTAGCATTGGATGTGGGGGAGCAAAATAATCTCGCCGATGTTCATTCGGGGCTTACTCAAAGCCTTCTTGATGAAATGAGAGCATGGAGGGTGGAAGTTAATGCCGACCCGATGCGGTCCAACCCGTTGTACGAAGGAGAGTAGTCTTGCGAAATTCGGAAATAAATTGGGGCGGGTTTATTCCGCTCCTTATGAATAAATGTCTCGAATCTCATGAAACGGATAGCCTGACAGGCGAAGACTGTTGTCGCAGACCGTTGCTTTTAGGTGGAGATGTTTTTGACTTTCGTAGAGGGTAATCTTAGAGCAGCGTTCCTAGTCAAAACAGACATCCTGCCTGTTTGCTGTCAATTAGAACAGGCTTGAAGCCTGAACCACGCTTCTATTGTGGGTGCTCGGAGATCGCCCGCCACCAAAAAGTATCTCTTGGGGGGTTATTTTACTTCGTATCTTTCTTATCGACTGATCTAAACCGCAATAGGACTGGCCTACAGGATGAATGACCGGCGGGGGCCTCGTAAGAAGTTGACTCATGGGGCAAGCGGCACGGCTGGGGGTGTATTTGGGACTTGGAGCAGAGGCGTTGGAAAAAAGGAGACCTCGATCGGCCAACCCGTCAATATGCGGAATGGGAATGCGATCAGAACCTAGGAAGCCCACTCAGTTGTTCATGTCGTCCACAGATATTAAGAGGACGTTTGGATTAACATTGGCGGCGGAACGCTCTGTGCTCCGAAATGAAAAATGAAAAGGTAAACTGCAGAATGAGAATCCCTTTGGATTTGTAGTTTCTCATATTACTTACCGTGGGATTGAATGGGGAATTTCTTAGAGGCACGACTGTTGGCCAGCGAAATATTGGAGTATTCTCACCTGATTTGATCGATGGAGAATCGGGCGAAGGCGATGTCTTTATCTTTCTCATACAGTAAGCCGATTTTCCCGTTGGGAATCTTAGCCAAGCAGGAATAAGCGGAGGGGCCTTTGTAGATGAGGAGCTCCTTGGCCCAAGTTCGACCATCGTCGTTGCTGAGGCGTACCGTCATTTGTTCACGTGGACCTCGCTCAAGGCTGACCGGTGAATTCGGGTTGGAGAATAGAATGCGGTTCGCGTCGTAGCGGATGATGCTCGCCTGGCAAATAGGGTCGCTGAGCTCATCATCAAACACAGGGTGAGTCCAGCTTTCCCCATTGTCACTACTGTAGGCAATGGATCGGTAGCCGGAGTAGGGGCGTTTGGTGTCTCCGGTACCCTGCGATCGCATATTCATCATCAGACGTCCATCTGAGAGTGCGACGACCTGACTCTCGTTTACGGTGGGTTTAATGATTTCGCTGATCTTCCAAGAGGCACCCCCATCATCACTATATAGAGTATGGGCTCCGTAATGTCCTTTGGCGGTATGATTGGCGGGGATGACTAACCGGCCCTTGTGTGGTCCGTTTTGTAGTTGAATCCCAATACCGGGTCCCGTGGCGTACCACCACCAAGAGGGCTTCTTGACCGTTGTGGTAATCTCTTGCGGTTTCGACCAGGTGAGTCCATCGTCGTCGGAATGGGTCTGGTAGACGCGCCGCGTATCCGTGCTTGTTCCTGCATGCAGATCTCTCCCGTGATCAGTGGCGAGATTCCAGCAGACAATATTGATTATGCGGCCCGTCCTCTGGTCGATAACTGGGCAGGGATTTCCCGCTGTGTGGTCGCCCGCGTCCCAGACTGTAAGGGGAGGAGACCAGGTCTTCCCTCCATCAGTTGACCGTTTTACCACGAGATCGATGTTGCCACTATCCCCGCGGTGCTCCTTGCGTGCTTCACAGAATGCGAGAAGCGATCCGCTTTTGGTGGTGATAAGGGAGGGAATGCGGTAGTTGGAGTAGCCCTCTTCTCCGGACCTGAAAATTAAACTTTCAGTGATTTCCGCTGGGCAGATGTGATTGAGGAAAAAAGTAAATGCTAAAGTGAGGAGTATTGAAATGGGCTTCATATGAGGTAAGAACATACTAAATTTGTTAGGGACTGAACTCATTAATTGCGTTACGGACTGTTTTTATCCAATTTTGCCTGTTTCGCGGCCATGATAAGATAGAATTGAGTTACTTTTCTTATGCCTTCCGTCCCCGTGAAATTTGTTGATAACATTGCGAGGCCGAATGTCTGTTGCCTGTCGATTTTCACCTCGTTTTTGCGCCTCTCCGTACTAAAAACCCAGGTGGATTTCATCCCTGAAAATGGAAGCCATATTCCCCCACTGATCGAGTCCTATTGTTTCAGTTTGCATGGGGACAATGAATCCAAGGGCGATTTTAGGCTAGAGGAGGTATTGCGAAACGGTTGGGTTGCCAAAAATGCTAAAATGTGGCAAAAGGTAATAGAAATACTCGAGTACGAGGAAATGCCGCCTGTAGAAGAGGATCAAAGTGACTGGCGAGCTTGCAGACTCTACCTTTCCACAATCGAGCAAAGAAGGGTAGGCGTCCTAGTTTTTGGTAATGTGAATAAAAGATTGATTTATCTTTGAAGGCATAAGTCATTTGGTCATCGATTGTTCCTTGACTGGTTAATTATTCGGTTGGGATCGCGCTTTCCCATCCGGCGTCAAGTTGGCGCTGATGCTGAATAAGGGTGGACGCATATTCAGGATGCCCGGCAAGATTGGTCATCTCGTTGGGGTCGGTCTGTTGATCGTAAAGTTCGTGAACAAGAGCCTTTCCAGATATCCACTCTCTCCATTGCACGTATCGAAAGCGTTCGGTACGTATGGAATAGCCCATGACGTCTCCGTGCCGTGTGTGTTTGACAGCAGTGTAATCGCGTGGATACTGATTGAAGGCGGCAGACTTCCAGGGGCGGTTTGGATCTTCTAAAAGCGGTTTTATGCTGAGGCCTTCGAGTTTAGGAGAAAGCGGAAGTCCGCATAGATCGGAAAGGGTAGGGTAAACATCTACAAGTTCAACGAGGGCGTTGGAAGTGTTGCCTTTACTCTTTTGTCCGGGCACGGATAAAATGAGGGGTACGCGAGCGGCCAGCTCGTAGTTGTTCGCTTTTGTCCATAGACCTTGTTCGCCCAGATGAAAGCCATGGTCACCCCAAAAAAAGATAATCGTTTTGTCTGTCAATTCGAGCTCATCGAGTCTGTCAAGAATACGCCCTATGAGCGTATCTATATACGATATACAGGCATAGTATCCGTGGCGAAGTTCCTGGATTTTAGCGGGAGAAATCTCGTTTAAATTTTTAGGAATGTCGGTATAGCCTTCTATCTCGTTCCACGTTCGTAGGGCGAATTCAGGAGCTTCCTTTGGATGAGAATTCGAAACGGGTTTGGGAATGTCTTTACGCTTGTACAGGTCCCAATATTTCTTTGGGGCAACGAAGGGCAGATGAGGTTTGCGAAATCCGACGCCGAGAAAGAAAGATTTCCTCGTTTCTTTGAATGTAGTGAGCGCTGCCTCAGCGGCGTCGCAGACGAGTCCGTCCACGAACGTGTTGTCGGAGACGTCCTCGGCTTCCGTAGAGGATCGTTTGAGAGTGACAACTGCTCGGTTTTCTTTCGAAGCATAGCGCCATTCATGCTTTCTCCCGGAATCGTATAGTGCTTCTTCTGACCAGGAGGGAGGATCCTTCATGGGGGCGCCGCTTCCGTGGTAGATTTTGCCAATGGAACGTGTATAGTAGCCGTTGTTCTTAAAGTGCTGGGGCAAGGTGACGAGATCAGGAAAAGTCTCGCGGAAGTGTGATTTCAAATCCCAAACCTGAATTGTGTCGGGGCGTCGGCCGGAGAGGAGAGATAAGCGCGAAGGACCGCAGACCGCGAGTTGACAGTAGGCCCTATTGAATACCGTTCCTCGAGAAGCGAGTCGGTCGATATTGGGAGTGATCGCGATCGGATCACCGTAGCAAGCGAGAGCGGGGCGGAGGTCGTCAACGGCGATAAAGAGGACGTTCGGTGCACTGTGCGCACTGACTTGAAAAATGAAAATCGCAAAATGAGAAATGAGAATTGGTTTAGACATTGTTAGAAAAGGGAGCGAACGTCCACCAGGCGTGAAGATTGCGAGGATTCGGTCTTATCGTGTCATAGTTTCGCACCTAAAACTTTAGTCTTCGAAAAAATAGTCTGGGTATGTGAGAGTGAGTTTTGATTTGTCGGGTTGGCCGTCGACCATGCAGGCGTCGACTTCGGCTTTGAGGCGGAGTACATTTTGGTGGTTGAGCATGGGGTCCTTGGTTTTTTCACGCCAGCTTTGAAGTTCTTGCTGGAGTCGAGATTGCGTCTGGGCGTGCTCGGGCTTGCCCGCCAGATTGTTGAACTCGTAGGGATCGGCTTCAAGATCGTAAAGCTCGAGTGCAGGTGGGCGTTCCATATTTAAGTAGGCACTGCGGATGGGCTCCTCGGCACCGTCGATGGTTTTTATGAGATCATCGAAAAATCGATTGTTCGTAAAATTGTATCCAGGATTCACGCGCCCTGGCATTAGGTTAAGGATCAGTTTGTAACGTCTGTCTTGTATCGTGCGTTGTGGATAGAAGTTGTGGGCGGAGTGAATGTGGAATTCTGTGAAGAGGTACTGTCTCCACTCGGGACTTTTACCTTTTAGCAAGGGAACGAGAGAACGGCCCGGGAGATTTGGGGCTGGTCGGGACCCGGTTGCTTCTAGTATGGTGGGGAAGATGTCGATGAGGGATACAAGCTCGGTAGACACGAGTCCTTCATTCGATGTATTCGGCCATTTAACGATGAAGGGGACACGGGTTCCTCCCTCATATGAGGTGCGCTTTCCGCGTAACATGTCGGCACCATGGTCTCCGATGTAGATCACAATCGTATTGTCCGCTTTGCCCGTCTCTTCCAGTATCAGTAGCAATTCGCCAATGTATGTATCGAGACGGTTCATACAGTTGTAGTAGTCAGCGGTTTGCTGTCGGAGTTGGGGATTGTCGATTCCGAAATAGGCGAGTGGTTTGACGTCTTTGCTGGTGAGGAGTTCTTCGGGGATGCCTTCGACTTGCGGCGTGAAAGGGCGGTGGGCATCAGGATGATTAACGCTCAGAAAAAAGGGCTCATCGCCCGCTTCCATGAACAACTGCGCTTCTCGGGCGTAAGCGGGAAGATCGTTTCGGGCGAAGTTTGATTTGGCAAGCGCTTGAAAGTCGAAGGGGAATGCGGATTCGGGATTGACGTGCAACTTGCCAATGATCCCCGTCCGATAGCCCGCATTCTTTAGGGTTCGCACGATGTTAGGCGTATCCTCTCGGTACATGCGGAACTTCCACGTCGCCAAGCCAATTTGTCCATTTTGGTGGGGGTAGAGACCAGTCAAGAAAGCGGCTCGGGATTGGCTGCAGCCTGCTTGGGCGACATAGGCGTTTTTAAAAAGTACGCCCTCAGAAGCGAGTTGGTCGAGAATCGGCGTTTTGACGTAGGGTTCCCCGTAGCATCCCAACTCTTGTCCATTATCCTCGGATACGATGAGAAGAATGTTTGGCGACTTTGCCACAGAATAGGTCGTAAGGCTTATGGCGGAGGCAATTAAGACCTTGGAGAAAAGGCTAATCAGGTATTCTAGTTGGGTGAGAGTCGAATCGGTGTGCAGCAGAGGACAGTCAGGTAAACCCAACCCGTGCGGTGGATAGGGCTTTACCTTAGACCCTAAAAAGGCGGTTCGGAAATGAGTCATAATAGTGACCCTATGGTGCAAAGCAAGGATTGCAAGCATTTCGGATGCCAAGAACCCAGGGTTTTCCGTATGGAAAAATCTCTAGTTTGGTGCTTAAAAAACGCCTAGGAATCTTGAAAAATATTCCTTTTGTAAAGTGGCATTGATCTTCAGGTGTACCGTAATGGGCTGATCTTCTGATCCAGCAGTCCGGTCCAGCTTAGCTAGACAGATTTGATTAACCTTCGCGGTTCGCCGGGCCCCACCTGCGTTGCCAGAGTTATCTAACCTCGAATCGGATAGAGGAGCGGTCGTCTGGTCGAAATTTTCTAGTAGCGGGTGATTGGTTACCTCTCTGCTACTGTTCTAGGTCCTTGATAAGGCGTGCTGGTGTACCAGTATCCCAACGGGGTTCCCAGTCTGACTTTTCTATCGTTGCCCTGAAGATCACCGTGTTGTGCAGGTCGAGATCGCTGGTCCAAATGAATTTCGCGCCTTCAAAATTGTAATCACGAAACGGTCGGGGAGGCCGTACAACCGCTTCTTCGTATTCAGTAGCCCCTTCCCAGCCGCTATCATCAAAATCGACAGAAAACCAATCGGTCGGAATGGCTAGGAGCTTATCCTAAATAGGTGTGACGCCTTTCTTGAGAATGATATTCCCGTACTTTGCGGTTTCACCCGTCATGATAATCGAGAATGCGGCTCGGGCTCGATTATAAAAGGCGAAGCGATCAATTCGCTCCGGAAGGCTCGTATCCGGCCAGGATTTTCGTATGGCATTTAAATAGGAGGATTCTACGGTGGGATCGAGCGTATCACCCTCGACTGCATCCATCATTATAAGCGGATTCTCCACATACTGGTCGAGTATGAAAAGGGGAGCAATGGCTTCGAGCAGGGAGGCGATCTTCAATCCATCTGCACGAATCACATTGGTGCTGTGGCTTTCACCCGGAAAATGGGCATCTGCCAGGACGATCTCATCGCCATGGCCCATGAGGTAAAGTGTATTGAGAAGTCCAGGACTGATAAGTGGTGATATTCCAATGAGCATTTTATTGAGGTTGAAGTTAGAAGGCTTAACGTGTAACCAACTGAGTGAGGTTTAAATCTGAATTCGGTGTGATTGTTATTCCTGATCTTCTTGAAATCAACCCAGTTTACTTGAGAGTTCGCTGAGTTAGTAATCTGCTAAGCCATTCTGCGATGTCGGTAGCGGTCAACGGCAACAGCGAGTATGATGATGCCTCCGATCACCATTTCCTGTACCCATTTGGGCCAACCCATTTGCTGGCCACCCATATAGAGAATGGTAATGATCAACGCTCCAACGATAGTTCCGAGAATAGAGCCTTCGCCGCCCGAGAAACTTGCACCGCCGATGATAACAGCGGCGATGACGAAGAGCTCATACATGATACCAGTTGTGGGTTGTCCGACTCCGCCAATATATGAAAACTGCATGAACCCTGCGAGAGCACAGAAAAACCCGGTGAGTCCGTAGACGAAGAGCTTTGTTCGTCCAACGGGTACCCCGCAAAGCCGAGCAGTTTCTTCGTTTGAGCCGACCGCATATACGTGGCGACCAAAGCGAGTGTACTTAAGGATAAACGAAGACAATGCGATACAGAGGATGAGAATCCAAACTCCTGCGGGAAGGAGCATCCAGCTTTTTGCTTTGTTTGTGAGCGTTGGATCCATGAGACCGTCAATCCAAGTCTCCTCGGGTGGATAGATGTCACGTTCGCCAGCGATGCCCTTCGCCAATCCGCGAATGATGCCCATTGACCCAAGTGTAACGATGAAAGGAACAATCTTGAGCCGTACGATCAACGCTCCGTTTAGCAACCCAACGAGTGTTGCTCCCAGGATTGCGAATAGGCAGGCCAAAAGAGGCGTGAGAAACGGATACTGATGAACCAGGTAGACTATTTCACCACTCGCACCATCGATCTGAATATTCAGTGTCCAGGCGACCAATACAACGGCGAGAGCGATAATAGATCCTACGGAAAGGTCGATTCCAGCCGTTATAATGACAAAAGTCATTCCGAGGGCAGCGGTTGAGTAGACGGAACTTTGTCGCACAATATTCTCGAGGTTGCGAAGGGTGTAGAACTTCCCGTCTTCAACGAATATCGCAAAAAAGAGAAAAACGATAATCAGAGCGATAAAGCGGGCACCAATATTGACCCAGGCACTTGATTTTATAAGGGATTTTAGAGATTTTGACGGCATTCGGTGAAAACTGTAGCGTGGGGCCAACGCGTAATTCGTAATTGAGCAATTTTGTGTGTTATAAATCTGGCGGGGGGAGTGGGCGATGCGAGTTTGAGAATTATGTTAGCTAATCTGCGTATTTCCATGTCTTTTTTATAGCGAACTTCAAAGCTATTGTTCTTGCCCAATAGCGGCAGCCATGAGCTGGTGTTCGTCCCAATCGGATACGGGTCTGGCTTCGCTCAGGTAGCCGCGAGACATGACGGCGATTCGATCGCAGGTGCCGAGGAGCTCTGGAAGATAGCTGCTGACGATCAATATGGCTTTGGGCTCTCTGTAGGCGTCTCCGATAGCCAATAGATCAATCAGCTTGTAGATTTGTGCTTTAGACCCAACATCTATTCCGCGTGTCGGTTCGTCGAGGAGTAGGATGTCGACGTCTGCGTGAAGTAGGCGGGCGATGGCGACTTTCTGCTGATTGCCACCTGAAAGATCTCCCACTGATTGCTGGGTGGATTGGCATTTGATTGGAATTTCCTCTATCCATCGATTGGAGGCGGCTATTTGCTGGGAAGGAAAGACCAGTCGGCCTGGACCTAATCCCGCTAGATTAGGCAATGTGATGTTGTCTGCAACACTTAGACCAAGGGCTAGTCCCTGCATTTTGCGGTTTTCGCTGACCATTCCGACTTTCTGACTCCATCTCAAGGCAGGATCGGCAACTCCTGAGTAGGACCCGATTCTAACTTCGCCGCTGGTCACAGGTTCGAGTCCGAAAAGTGTGTCGAGCAACTCCGTTCGGCCCGCTCCTACCAGACCCGCGATTCCGAGTACCTCTCCTCGGTTTAGTTGAAGCGAGGCCAATCGGGGCTTCTCGAAACCGGCAAGATTCCTAACTTCAAGAACGGTGTCTGAGCTTAAATGATCACTGCGTGGGTACAGTTCGGATACATCGCGTCCAACCATCAAAGCGATTATCTCTGCTTCGGACGCTTCTAGGGTCGCTCCGTCGCCTACACTTTCTCCGTCCCGCAAAACGGTATATCGGTCGCTTATGGATTTAACTTCTTCCAGAAAGTGGGAGATATAGATAACGGATATTCCTTTGGAGGACAATCTTCTAACGAGTTTGAATAGTCTCTCGATGTCCTTTGCTGCAAGGGAACTCGTAGGTTCATCTAAAACCAGGGCTCGGCAATCTAGAGCGACCGCCCGGGCAATCTCTACCAGTTGCTGTTGGCCAATGGAGAGTTGATTGACCGGGAGTTCAGGGTCGACTTGCTCGATTCCGACAGCGGAGAGCGCTTCGATTGATTTCGATTTCATCGCTTTCCATTGAACCAATCCGTACCGGGACGGTTCGATGCCAAGCAAGATGTTCTCCATCACCGAAAGGTGGGGAACGAGCGAGAGCTCCTGATAGATCATCGCCACGCCCGATTCTCTTGCGTGCTGGGGATTGGTCGGGTTGTATTCCATACCGTCAAGATAGAGCGATCCCCCATCGGAGGAGTGGGCTCCCGAGAGGACCTTCATCAAGGTGCTTTTTCCTGCGCCGTTTTCGCCGACAAGCGCCATAACCTCTCCGGCACCAACGGAAAGATTGACGCTTTTCAGGGCCAAAGTGGCTCCAAAGCGTTTACGAATCCCTCGCATTTCTAGGCGAGGTGGAGAGGTTTCGGAATCTGAAGGAATAAGGCTGAAGGTAGAATTAGAAAGTGGCTCAGCGATTTAGTCTGAGTCCTTCGTTATTTGAAATTCGTGGATTGAATCTAGCACAGTTGTACGTACTGAGCTAAAATAAGCTCGTGGCAAAAATTGAGTCTCCAAAAACTAGAGGTTCACTTCAGACCCATTAGTGCGCGAATAGCGGGTTCGTTCTTGAGCCGATCTGAAGTGACCACTTCGACACCTGTATCGATGAGAGCGTCTACGGACTCGCCTTTGGATACGGCGACTGCTGTTTTGACTGCAAGATATCCCATCTTCTCTGGACTTTGGACGATGAGAGCATCGATTTTTCCAGCTTGGAGTTCTTCGACCAGTTTTTTTGAACTGTCGAATCCTACGAACGTTAGATCTACTAGGATACCACTGTCTCTAAGATCATCGAGAGCAGATGAGACGCCGAGGGTTGTGGTGAGATTAGCGGCGAAAATTCCTTCAATATCAAGTTTCCCGTTTTTTATGAAGCGTTCAAGAGTGTTCGCAACGACGCTTTTGGATCCCTCAAGGGTGCCCGATTCTGAAAAAGGGTCGGCCACAATATCGTGACCGGCAATCTTTGCGGTATCAATGAAGCCATCGGAACGTTTGGTAGTGCTGGCTGTACCTTGCACATATCGGAAGACGACTAGCTGGCTCTTAGTCGCAAGATTGTCGTTCATGAAATCCGCTCCAAGCGATCCACCGAGCACGTTGTCGGTGGCGATAAAGCTGGAGTGTGCATCTCCGTCAACTCCAGAATCAAAAATTACGACTGGAATCCCGTTGTCTACGGCTGACTGGACAGGTTTTCGTTGCGCTTGATTATTGAGCGGGGCGAGGGCGATGGCGTCGACGCCCAGATTTATCATATTTTCGATGATCTTTGTTTGCTCGGCGATTTCTGTTTCGGTCACGGTTCCTTCCCACTTCAGGTCGATATCGAGCTCCGATGCGGCTTCGCGAGCACCCGCTTCGACGGTTTCCCAAAAGTCCCCCCCTGTGGCTTTGGGAATGGCGGCGATCACCGTTTTATCATTGCTGGCTGCCGTTGATCTCGAATCCTGGGAACGGGAGCAACCGGTTATGATCGCAGCAAGTGCGAAGATGGGAACAAAAGAGAGCGGAGGTAGTTTTTTCATCTGTTGGTAGACTATGCTCTAAACAACTGACTAGTTGGGGGTTCGAAATCAACCTGATAAAGACCTCGAAAACCATATATGAGCCTCGATGGAATATCTGGGAGATCTATCCGGTCAGAAATCACTTTGACGGGCTCGGCCTTCGCAAGCAGTTTGGATATTAGCGATGACTTTAAACGTTCCAAGAAGGGTTATGTCTGGGGAGGCCATATGTACTCGTTTTCTATTAAGGGCGGAGCTTTGGTTGTTTCGCAGTTACCGAATGCGGGTCGTGTAGCATTGTTTCGGACGCAACTTGATTTTCGAAATATGAAGATTGACCTCGCCTGAGACTGCTCATCCAACGGAGAAGCAATTTAGAGTAACGGTAACCGGTCGGGACATTCTAATTGTTAAATTTGTGGCGATCGGGACCAAATAGACGATTGGGTATAGAAGAACTGATTGGAAGAACTGGCTCAATCCAAATCGGAATTTAATGGTAACGCCCTGTGCGTGCTTTTGATTCCATACGTTTGGCTGATTGGAAACTCTCTTAGACCTCGATAATTGCTTTTATTAGGTCGGGTTGGGAAGCGATCTTTTCGAATTGCTTAGGGACATCTAAAATTGCCATACGATGGGTGATCCATGGTTTTGTATCAATGGATCCATCGGCAACGGCTCCGATTACTTTTTTAAATGTATCGGGTGTTGCATTACGGCTCGCCATCAAGGTGAGTTCCTTTCGGTGTAAATTAGGATCGTCGAAAGATATTTCGCCCATGAGCAATCCAACGAAGACAATCCGCCCACCGTTGGCAGCAAGATTAAAGGTCCGCTCCATTGAGAATCGATTGCCGGTCGCGTCGAGCACGACCTGCGGCAGGTCTCCGCCGCAAAGATTTTTTAGCTGGTCTTCGAAATCCGGTGCGTCTGCTTTCAAGGCATGAGGAACGCTGATGACGTCACGGCAGAAAGTTAGCCGTTGCTCACTAATGTCGGCCACAATAACTCGACTGCCAAGGGCGAGAGCGAATTGAATGGCACCTAGACCTATAGGCCCAGTCCCGAGGATGAGAATCGTCTCATCCTTGGTAAGCATTGACCGTTCGATTCCATGAGTTCCGATGCAGATCGTTTCGATGAGGGCGAGCTGCTCGAAGGAAAGCTCGTTGGCTCGGTGTAGTTTTTCAATGGGTACTGTAATGTAGGGCCTCATTCCACCGTCAATATGGACACCAAGCACCTTTAAATCCTCGCAGCAATTGGACTTGCCCATTCGGGAAGCCGAACTGCATTTATTATTAAAATACGGTTCAATGGAACACTTGTCTCCCGGCTTCAGTCCCAGCCCGTTATCGTTGATCTCAATAATCTCTGCTCCGAGCTCATGTCCAAGGATGCGTGGATAGTCGAAGAACGGCTGTCTGCCATGAAAGGCATGGATGTCGGTTCCGCAAACACCGATGCGATGAACGCGAACAAGTGCTTCGCCTAGCTCTCGAATCGGCTTTAGCTCGTCGATCACTTTGAAACGCCCCGGGGTTTCTAGCTGAATGCTCTTCATATTTTAAAAACGTCATTCGAATGGGAGAACTTGACCGGTTGCAAGCGGTAAACCCTATCTGAGATTTCAAATTACGTGAGCTGGAGTGGGAATCCTGTCGGTACATTCCCTTGGACCTAGGCCTGGCTATAAATTGTAATGAACAAAGAGATTGTTATCGGATGCGGAATTCGCCAAGCTTTGACTCTTCCCTTGTTAGGTAAGCCCTTATCGTGCAAGATTTATGACTGACCCTTATCCCTCATCAAACTCCTCGCGACTATTCTACTGGGCATTGACCTCGGCCTTAGCGGGTTTCATTTTTGGCTTCGATACAGTCGTTATTTCTGGGGCCGAACAGCGGATTCAGGAGCTCTGGGGTCTGTCTGCTGGGGTTCATGGACTCGCCATGAGCATGGCTTTGTGGGGCACCGTATTAGGAGCTTTGATCGGAGGTTGGCCGACAGATCGATTTGGTCGGAAAAAGACATTGCTTTGGATTGGCGTTCTTTATTTCGTATCCGCAATTGGATCCGCTTTTGCTCCCGAGATCAACACCTTCATTATTGCCCGTTTCATAGGGGGGGTGGGGATCGGGATTTCGACCATTGCGGGCCCTCTTTACATTTCCGAGATCGCACCGGCCAAAAAGCGAGGCAAATTAACCGGAATGTTCCAATTTAATATCGTGTTTGGAATTCTTGTTGCCTTCCTCTCCAACTATCTCCTCGGTGGAGTTGGGGAGAATGCCTGGCGCTGGATGCTTGGAGTGGAAGCTATTCCCGCAATTGCCTACACTCTTATGTGTTTTGGCATACCAGAGAGCCCTCGATGGCTCATCGGGGTGAAGCTTGATCGGCTGGGTGGTTTAGAAATCCTGAGAAAGATCCGTCCAGATGATTCTGATGAGCGACTGGCTGAAAAGGCCGACGAGATCGCTCAGTCATCGGGCACCCCGCGGGAAAAGACTGCTTTCTGGACTCTGAGGCTCAAGACACCGATTTTTCTAGCTTTTCTCATCGCTTTTTTCAATCAGCTCTCGGGTATCAATGCTGTTCTCTACTTCGCTCCGCGCATTTTTTCTATGACCGGGCTAGGAGATGAGGCGGCCTTGCTGCAATCGGTGGGTATTGGAGTTACTAATTTAGTATTCACGTTTTTAGGACTCTATTTGATCGATCGGCTAGGACGCAGGACTTTGCTTTACATTGGCTCATTTGGCTACATTGCTGCCCTGGGTATCTGTTCATGGGCGTTTTTTACCGAGAATTTTGCCATTGTTCCATTTTGCATATTTACTTTCATCGGTGCCCACGCTGTAGGACAGGGGGCGGTGATCTGGGTGTTTATTTCGGAGATATTCCCGAATTCTAATCGGGCGGCAGGCCAGACGCTCGGTTGTGCGACGCACTGGATTTTCGCCGCTCTGCTCACGCTTTTCTTTCCGAAAATGGTGGAACTCTTTCCGGCAGGATTTGTATTTCTCTTCTTCTGCTTTATGATGGTTATCCAGTTGATCTGGGTAAAAATGATGGTTCCGGAGACAAAAGGGGTTTCACTGGAGAAAATCGAAGAGCGGCTGGGAGTTTGGTGAGTTTCATAATTTCTTACGATGGCCAACGCGAGACCTAATGTCTTGTTCATTTTGCTCGATGATTTCGGTTGGACCGATGCGGGATGCTATGCGAGCAGCTTTTACGAGACCCCTCGAATCGACCAGCTTGCCAAAGAGGGGATGCGGTTCACCAATGCGTACGCGGCTTGTCCCGTTTGTTCTCCCACGAGGGCGAGCATTTTGACGGGGAAGTATCCCGTGCGGTTGGGGATGACGCAGTGGATAGGGAGCTGTTCAGAGGGCAAACTAGCTTATGTACCCTATGTGGACCATCTGTCCTGCGAAGAGACCACATTGGCCCAAGTTTTGAAAGATGGTGGCTATGCTACCTGGCACGTGGGAAAATGGCATTTAAGCAAGCACGGTAACCAGCGATTTGAAACGTATCCAGAAAAACATGGCTTTGATGTTAATATTGGCGGCTGTGATTGGGGAGCTCCGAAGAATGGCTATTTCACTCCCTATGGGCTGGAAACGCTCTCGGATGGAGTGGAAGGAGAGTATCTGACGGATCGACTGACAGAAGAGGCGATCCGATTGATAGAAGGCTCGCAAGACGAACCATGGTTTATGCACTTGTCTCATTACGCGGTGCATACGCCGATCGAGTGCTATGAGCCCCTCGTTGAAAAGTATCGGCAGAAAAGTGAAGTTCTCGGACTGGCCAAGGAAGACCCGTTTGTTGAAGGCGAGTCTTTTCCCTGTTTGCACAAGAAAGACCAGAAGGTGACGAGACGGGTGGTGCAGAGCGATCCGGTTTATGCTGCGATGGTCGAGAATGTTGACATGAACATCGGCCGTGTTCTCGATGCGATCGACTCCGCCGGACAAAGGGACAACACGATTGTAATTTTCTTTAGTGACAATGGTGGTCTTGCTACAGCTGAAGGTTCCCCCACCTGTAACGCCCCACTGCACGAGGGCAAGGGCTGGATGTATGAAGGTGGAACCCGGGAACCTCTGATCGTTCGTTGGCCTAAAGTCGTTCCTGCTGGAGCGATCACGAAGCAGATTGTCACTTCAACTGACTTTTACCCGACCTTGCTAGAATGCACCGGGCGGCCTTTATTGCCCGAGCAGCATTGCGACGGAGTGAGTCTTTTGCCCGTGCTACAAGGGGAGGCCGATTTTGATCGTGGAGCGATTTTCTGGCACTACCCACACTACAGCAACCAAGGTGGTTGTCCGGGCTGTTCGATGAGGGAAGGGGACTGGAAGTTGATAGAGTTTTTTGAGAATAACCGGGTAGAGCTATACAATTTAGAGGACGACATCAGTGAGGAGTACGATGTGGGCAGTAAGTATCCGGAAAAGAGAGACGATATGCTTTTGAAACTTTCTGAATGGAGAAAGTCTATTTGCGCAAAAATTCCAAAAGTTAATACGAATTATGGCGGCTAATTTTGAGATTCAAATTTCATAAAATTCCTGAAAAGCGGCCAAAGGCAGGTGTTTCTCTTAACCTGGGAGAGCGACCATAAAGATCTAATTTCCTTTTAAGGAAAGGTCTTGTAATAGCGTATCCTAGAGAACGGGAATCAAAAAAGGTGCTTGGTTGGCTTTTTCGGCTAGTCTTTCGCCGTACAATTTGTGATCGGATACAAAATAGTGCAAATCATCCTTTATTTGATCTCCCTGCTTCTTTAGGCCATTGTCTAGTTCGTCTTTGTCTACCCAGGCGGTATTCGGTTTAGAATCAGCAAATGCGACTTGAAGATTTCTTATTCGTGTCCAATGCGGCTAAGTTTTATTTTCCATCTCGAAATCGCGTAGGCGACCCATGACAATATTGACATCTTTGCGTCGGAGGTCCCCCTCGAGTTGTATAATGATCCCCACGAAGCTGTCGATATACCGATCCGTGAGGCCCTTTCGTGCATCTCTCTCACCTTGGAACCAAAGGAATGCGACGGTTTGAACATGCTTCCCTTCGAAGGCGGGTTTGACTTTCGATAAGAGCTGGTTGTACAGGGGGCCAATTTGTTTGGGATAATCACTTTCCCTGAGTGACCAGTCCTTGTGTCAACGCCGCATCGGCTGCCCGCCAAGAGCGTACTTGACGACAATCACGTTTCCCGCACCGAACTTTCGCGATACTGCTGGATAAATGAAATACCTGAATCAAGAACTGCCATGCTGGACTAGCCTGACGGTATAAATAGATGGGATCCTTTTCGTGTGAAACTTGAGCCTACCATGGCAAACATAGCAAAGATTGCGAGAGGTCCTTTCACGAATGCGAGGTGTCCTAACGATGGAGCTACAATTCCAAGAGAAGATGAAGAGGATTTTCCAGGATCTCTTTCATTTTGATCAGAAAGGTCACCGCCTCTTTTCCATCGATGATCCTGTGGTCATAGGACAGTGCTAAATACATCATTGGGCGAATGACCACTTGTCCGTCAACCGCAACGGGTCGATCCTGAATGGTGTGCATGCCAAGGATAGCACTCTGGGGGAAGTTTAGAATCGGTGTTGAGAGAAGGGAACCAAAAACACCCCCGTTGGTAATGGTGAAGACGCCTCCTTGGATATCCTCGAAGGCGATTTTTCCGGCACGGGCCTTTTCCGCATAGTTGCGGATCTCTTTTTCGATGTTGGCCAAGGATAGTGATTCGCAGTCACGCACGACTGGCACAATGAGTCCCTTTTCTGTGGATACGGCAATTCCGATGTCGTAGTAGTGATTCTCGACGATCTCATCACCGTCTATCATGGCATTTATGGCCGGAGTTTGCTGGAGTGCTCGAACGGCTGCTTTGACAAAAAAAGACATGATCCCTAGCTTTACTCCGTGGACTTCAGTAAAAGACTCTTGGTGTTTCGCTCTGAGGGTCTTGATGGCGGAGAGATCAACTTCGTTGAAAGTCGTCAACATAGCCGTTTCCTGCTGGGCGTTGACCAGTCGCTCGGCGATCTTCTTTCGTAAGGGAGAGAGGCGTGTGCGGGTAGTTCGACCAGAGTTATCCGAGGCAGGCTGGGACTTTGCGGGAGCTGCTGGTTTGGGTTTAGCGACTGTCTCCGGCTGCGAGCGGGGTTTTTCGTAAACCTGAACTGGCGTTTTCGCATCGGGAGTTTGCTCTATATCGTCCACACCGAGTGCTGGTTCGGGATCCGCGGGGGTACCCTCCTTTTCCGGAGCCGGGGTGGCTTCGTCGATCTTCGCTACGGTCTGACCGATGTCTACTTCATCCCCTTCTTCTGCAATGAGTGAAATGACACCTGAAACTTCGGCGAGTCCTTCAGACGTGATCTTGTCCGTTTCCAGCTCGTAAATGACTTGGTCCTTTTTAACGTAGTCACCCTCCTTAACATGCCAGGCGGCAATGATACCGCTGGTGATAGATTCGCCGAGAGTAGGTACTTTTATTTCGGTTGACATTTGTTTCTTGAAATCGGTCTTGGTAGAAAGTTGGTCGGGTAAAATCTTTTGTTGGTGTCGCGAGACTAGGCCTTTGAGGAAAAGGCAACGTGTAGAAGCGTCTCCAGTTCGCTCTTGTGTAGTGACATCGTACCTACTGCAGGGCTGGCACTGGAATCCCTTCCGGCGTATCGTGGTTTTCTACCCAACAGGTCCTCTAGAAGCGGGGCGATGTAAGACCAGGCTCCCATGTTCTGGGACTCCTCCTGACACCAGGTGATGGAATGGACTTTGGTGTACTGTGAAACGATTTCTTTTAACCTGTCTTTATGCAGCGGGTACAGCTGTTCTATTCTGATGATGGCGGTGTTGGCGACTTTGTTGTTCAGTCGGTATCCGGCTAAGTCGTAGTAAACTTTTCCGGAACAAAGAATAAGTTTTTCGATGGCATCGGCGTTATCGATTTCGTCATCAAGTATTTCATTGAATGCCCCCTGTTCTAATTCCTCCCAACTGGATTGGGCTTCCTTGTGTCGAAGGAGCGACTTGGGAGCCATAATGATAAGCGGCTTTCTGAATTTTCGCATCATCTGACGCCGGAGTATGTGAAAGTACTGGGCAGGTTGTGTTAGATTGGCGATTTGGATGTTTTCCTCTGCACAGGATTGCAGAAAGCGTTCGAGACGAGCAGAGGAGTGCTCAGGACCCTGCCCTTCGTACCCGTGAGGGAGCAGCATAACAATCCCGCTTAAGCGGCCCCACTTTGATTCGCTTGAAGTGATGAACTGATCGATGATGACCTGGGCGCCGTTTACGAAGTCGCCAAATTGGGCTTCCCAAATACAGAGCATCTTCGGGTAGTCGATCGAGTATCCAAAATCGAACCCCAGAACACCCGCTTCAGAAAGAAGAGAGTTGTAGACGCAGAATTGGGCCTGACCTTCCGATAAATTTAGGAGGGGTACATGTCGGGCGCCGGTTTTCTCGTCGTGTAGGACGGCGTGTCGCTGACTGAAGGTGCCCCGTTCGCTGTCTTGGCCGGACAGCCGTACGGGAGTTCCTTCAAAGAGGAGGGTGCCGAATGCGAGGGCTTCTGCGAAGGACCAGTCGAAGCCAGCTCGTTTGTCGTACGCTTTGCGGCGGTTGGAGAGAAAGCGCTGAATCTTTTTATTGAAGGTTGCCGATTTAGGAATCCTTGTCAGCCCGGATACAACTATATCCAAAGTTTCTTTACTAACTTTCGTATCAGTGGGGTTAAATGAAAACCGTTCCTGAAAAACCGCTGTAGAGCCGGCGAATGGATTTCCACCATGATACCTTTGCTCATTGGCTTTTTTGACTCTTTCCAGCGATTGCTCGAGAGATGCTTCATACTCACGGCGGATTGAATCAATTTTTACCTGAGTGAAAGTGCCCTCATTAATCAGGCTCTTGGAAAGGATATCACTGATTCGAGGATGTTTTGCGATGCGGTCGTATAGCTCGGGACTGGTGAAAGTGGGCTCGTCCGCTTCATTGTGACCATGCTTTCGGTAGCAATAAAGGTCGATAACAACGTCTCTCTGGAATTCCTGACGATATTCTATGGCGAGGAGAGTTGCAAATACGACGGCTTGAGGATCATCCCCATTGACGTGGAAAATGGGTGCTTCGATCATCTTTGCAATGTCGGTGCAGTAGTTGGTCGAACGCGCTTCCTTGGGAGTGGTAGTGAAGCCGATCTGATTGTTTACGACTATGTGTAAAGTGCCGCCGGTCCGGTACCCGGGAAGTTGGGAAAAATTTAGAACTTCCGCGACCATTCCCTGTCCAGCAAAGGCGGCATCGCCATGTATGAGAATAGGTAGGACCTTTTTTCGTTGGGTGTCATTGAGCTTCCTTTGACGAGCCCGCGCTTTGCCTTGGACAATGGGGTTGACGGCTTCTAAGTGAGATGGATTGGAGGCAAGGCGCATCTCGACTGTGTGCCCCTCCTTGGTTTCAATTACATTCTCATATCCTAAGTGATACTTCACATCGCCGTCCCCGGCAACCGTGTTGGGGACGTAGGTATCTCCAAACTCCTCAAAAATGAAGTCGTAAGACTTTTTCAGCGTATTGGCCAGGACGTTCAGACGACCACGGTGAGCCATTCCCATAACGACTTCCTTAATTCCAAGGCGCCCACATTCTTCGAGAGCATTGTCGAGGCAGGGTATCAGCGTTTCACCACCTTCAAGGGAAAATCGCTTTTGCCCTGGGTAGCGAGTATGCAAAAAACGTTCAAATTCTTCCGCCGCGAAAATCTTTCTCAATATGCGGTTCTTTACTTTGTCGGAGAAGTTAATCTTTCCTTGAAGGGGCTCGATCTTCTGTTGGATCCATCGCCTAGCTTCACGATTCTGGATATGAATATACTCGTAACCAATCGTGGAACAGTAGGTTTTACGAAGGGCTTCGATTAAGTAACGAAGCTTGATTTTCTGACTTTCGAGAAAGTGTCCGGAGTCAAACTCCAAGTCGAGATCACTCTCGGACAATCCGAACTCCGAAAGTTCCAGATTGGGGTTGTTCGTGGGTGGTCCGGAAAGCGGATCCAGGTTTGCCTGTGAGTGCCCCAGGCTTCGGTAGCCATAGATGAGGCTCGAAACATGCATCTGCTTGGAGGCTTTTTCGGATTCTTGACCTTGAGTCTTTGAGTTGCGCGGGAGCGTTTTGGCTAACTCGAACCCCTCAAAAAATGCACCCCACTGAGGCTCGACGGAGCGTGGGTCGCTTTTCCATTTTTCATAGTAGGTTTCTATGAGTTCGGCGTTGGAGCGCGATGCGATCGTTACCATTTGAATTTCTTCGCGGAAAAGCGGTTTGTAATTTTCACAGGTTCAGTAGAGTTATGAAACATTATTTGCAAAGTGCTCCTTGTCCAGCAAGACTAACTGTATTTGATAGGCCAGTTATTTTCCGATTCATTCGGCTTAGAACCTCGATGATACAAAAAGTACAGCCAGGGAAGTTTGCATTGGTATTACTAATGAATTTTAGGGGGATATGATTAGGGAGAGGCTAAAGGAAACGCTGTCATCATTGCAGCAGGGGATAAAAAACTCCGATGCGGTTGCCATAAACGGCAGCTTGCAGACTCTGGACGAATTGGTGTGCTTGCATCGCAGCGTGCTGGATCCGCAGCTTGTGCACTATCTTTCTCGGAGGAGTTACGAAAAGGCTCAAATGTATCTGGAAGCGACGGATGGAATCCCGAAAGGTATTTGCGGAAAGCCGAATATAGTAAAACTCGATGGGTAAGAAGAGTAAGAAGATCGCGGTAGAAGGTTCGAGGAACGAACTGAATGTGAGTCCCTTTGGTGCTTTGGGTTCGATTGGGCTCACGGAAAACTCCTTGCTTCCGAACGTACTTGAAGTCGAAAAGACGCAAGAGCTGAGCGAGCAAAAGAAGAAGAGGCGAGGTCGAGTAGACGTGTTGAGGCAACGTTCGGCGGGTAGTGGCGGTTGGTCAACGATCGCCAAGAATTTCGCGGGAATTTCAGTTGAGGAAAAGAACTCCCTCAAGAAGACCATACAAAAACGCTGTGGTGCGGGGGGCACACTGAAGAACGGCAACATTGAGATCCAAGGAGATAAACGAGAGGAGATGCGAGACATCTTGGAGTCCGCCGGTTTTCGGGTCGTGTTCGCAGGGGGTTGAGAAACGGCGTAGAGCCCCAAGCGTTACAATCCCGAAGAGGACTCTGCTTTCCTATATTGGCATACATTTCCAGATGGAGCTAAAGCACCAAAATTAATTCAGTTTGCGGTATCATGAGTAAGTCGGAAAAAGAAAAAAGCCCTGAGCTGTACCAGAACCCCTCGCGAAGGGAGCATCTCCTGCCTCTAATTTTAGAGGCTTTTGATTTAGCTGAGAACAAGGAGAAGCTCCGCCATCTGGATCTCAATGACCCTGAGACGAGGATACGGTTTGCAAAGATATTGCAGGGGCTGTCTACCACCGCATCTCAGATAGATGAGGTGTTCAGGATTCTATTTCACAAAGACCCAAATTATGTAAAGGCCTTGGCAAAGGACCCTACTTTTGGGTGCATTCCTGTAACCACCCAATCATCCGCTAAACTAAATCGGGAAGGCTGCAAAATAGTCGAGGTAATTTGGGATGAATCGCAGGGTCATGAAGATTCGGAAACGTTAAGCGATTGCTGTAAAAGTATCCTCTCTTCCTTCGCTTCCCTACGAACAAACAAGGATAAGCCCAAAGGTACTTGGGAACCTTTGAAGAGCGAGATAGTGAAGATAGAAGACATCAAAAAAAGAGATGAGCTAATTGATCGGGTTATTAATTTACCAGAGGATAGTGATGAGGGCTGGGCAGTGGCTATGAGGGACTGGGTTCTTTTGTTTGAGGAGGTTCCTGAAGAGCAGAGAGAAGACTACAGAACGGGGATTGGAAGAATATATAGCGATATTATTAGCGTTGTAGAACTGAGTAAGTCTTACGCGCAAGCCAGAGGTAAAGTTGCTAAAATCTTCAAACAAAGAAGAGCTGCTCTAAGCAGGAGTTTTGACAAGGAGAATCTAATAAAAAAGAAGCCTACCAGTATAAGGGCAGAGAGAGATTATTGGGACAAAGAAGCTCCTCATTTTATAAGAGGGATAATACTAAAGTACATGCACAACTACCTCAATAAAAAGTAGGCGAGCAAACTTCTTGAAATCGGCTTTTTTCAAAAAGCAACAGATCGCAAAATAGGCCTAAAATCCAGCTATACCAAGGATATTTTAGGTTAAGGTGATAGTTTGGAAATAGCGAGAATCAACTCGTTTGAAAACCACATTAGTTACTAGTAGGATTAGCTTACCAAGAGTGTTAGCACTTAGAGTACTTTCTTTTCTTTCTTTACTAATTAATCGATTTGCACTGACGCCATCGGTACATTTTTAGTTGGGAGCAATCGTCGTTGATCCTTCTTTGTTAGTACGTTTGTCCAGTTTCTGTGTCCAAAAGCAGATTAAAGGACATAGGATTCTCGCCCAGAATAACTTCAAGTCTGCTAACTTCAGATTTGGGAGCCACAAGAGATAAAACTGCGGCAATGAAAACTCCTCCAAGCAAAGCTCCGAAGAAGACACTTTTTAGATCAATGTTTAAGCAGAAGGGCTATCATCTAAAGCATCCTCATAGAAGATAAATTTTCTGGCTAGGGGATGGGTTTCCGTAGGGTTGATCAGCACAGAAATTGCATAAGAGGATCTTTTATTGGAACCTTATTACCAAAAGGCTATCTAATACGGTATCATATTAGT